>Ga0326728_10000826_pt1 | contig 116613 bp, 95 predicted proteins | sample MB3enrmetagenome_FD_207602 | JGI IMG/M metagenome (GOLD analysis project Ga0326728, IMG submission 207602) | Lab enriched peat soil microbial communities from McLean, Ithaca, NY, United States - MB31MN | ecosystem: Environmental > Terrestrial > Soil > Wetlands > Peat | place: USA: New York... | reverse complement strand
CCGTTGTGCTGGTGGACAGGAAGGGAAGAAAATTCCTGCTTTCACTCGGCAGCGCGGGAATCATTTTTTCGCTGACCTGTACCGGCTTCCTTTTCCACAAAACCGAGAAGCTGCGAGTGGATGTACGGGATGGCGTGCAGGCCATGGTGGGCCCCGATCAGAAACTCTCGCTCCTTTATGACGCGAAGATCGCCGATACACTGCTGGCGGCGAATAGAAAAGCGGGTAAAGAGAGTAGCCGAAAGCCAACATCCTTCAGCCTGATTTATTCCTATGGGGATTTCCGCGCCGCGTCGAAGGTAGCTCGTTCGGACGATGTTGCGGCAAAGCCGGTCGAGATTGCCCGCGAGAGCACCGTGCCGGCAAATAAAGTGGTGGCGTTCTTTTCCAATCCCTTCGGAAACTTGGACGCCGCGCGGACGGCACCGTTGAAAATCGACAATGCCTTCATTACGCCCGTCCCGAGCCAGCGAAATGGATGGCTGGTGGCGATCACGCTGTATATCTTCGTTGCATTTTATGCTGTTGGTCCGGGCGTGTGCGTCTGGCTGGCGCTCTCGGAACTCATGCCTACACGCATTCGCTCGAACGGGATGAGCATCGCTCTACTCATCAACCAGGGATTTTCCACCACCATTGCGGCAGTCTTTTTGCCCACGGTCGGCAAGTATGGTTATGCCACCATGTTCTTTGGGTTTGCGGCGTGCACGATCGTTTACTTCGCAACGGCCACGTTCTTCTTGCCGGAAACGAAGGGCAAGACTCTGGAAGAAATTGAAACGCATTTCGAAGGGGCAAAGGCGTAGCTCGGCTAGCCGCTACTCCTCTTATGGAGAGAGGGTCCGCGCTTGCAGGGTCGCTGCGCCATACTCCTGCGCGATTGTCCCGTTATGCCTGCAACCAAGGTTCGTTGACCGCGACAACCAAGAGTGTGCCCACCGCTGCTACGGCGAAGAGAAGCAAGTAAGCATGGCATTCGTCGTCCGCTATAACGCTGCCTCATGTACAATTTCTTTTTGCTCTAGTTCGGAGTACTCATTCGCCTTTTCCGTGGCCGTGGGAAGCTGGTGTTGGCACAGTACTGGCAAAGTGAGCGAGAAACTAGCGATTTATTTGGGAAAATGAGGGACTGGCGGAGAGGGGGGGATTCGAACCCCCGGTAGAGGTTTTGGCCCCTACAACGGTTTAGCAAATTTCCCCGTTTCACAGCCTGGTGTTCGGAATCAATAAGTTACGTTCGGATGAGATGCCCTACTATGGTGCAAAAGACCCCTGTTCGGCAGCATTTGTGCAACTATTGTGCAACTCCCTAGATGGAACTGCTCAGCAATACATCCTCCCCCGAATTCCGATTGTGAACATAGTGCTCGACCCAAGCCTCCCCCTTGCTGCCTGATCGGATCACCAAGCCTATCTTCAGCCACGAAGATTAGATCTGTTTGATTCACGAGTATCGCACCGCCCTACTTAACCGCATGTTCGATGAGATCTGCCGCAAGTCGCCGCCTTCGTGCACTGAACAGGTCCCGGACGACATACTCGCTACTACCAAAATAATCCAGAACGCCCTCTCTAATGCTGACGAAATCCACAACTCGTCACGCGGTCTATTCGTTCTTGCGCTGCAACAGGTCGTCGATTCGTTCATTGCTGGTCTGCTTACCGACGAGGCTTTTGAATGGCTGGCAGACGAACAACGGCGAATGGATAAGATTCTCTGTGAGGGCGTCGATCCAATCGGTGGTGTGCAGTGACACGAGCTGCGGCAAAGTCGTCCAGTCGTACGGTATCGTAGACACCGCTTGACCCAAAGTTGACATGGTTGGAAGAGCAGAGAATTCAGCGGAGCAAGTTCTGGAACTGCTAGATCAACTCCCCACCATCCGACGCGTAGTCGAGCGCAGCGTACTATTATTTAGATCGTAGGACTTTCTGGATTGCCGGGTTCAGTCCGCGGCCGCCGGAACACCCCTGCGATTCTGACTGCACTGTCCAATAGAGGCAAGTGGGGTCTCATTGAGATCGAAAAGAAGTAGTACACCTCTCTACTGCCACCCATCTAGTCATAACACGAACCTAGTGTGCTGTCCCGGAAGCTCCTTGCAATTTTCTTTAGGAGGCTGGGGCTTTAGCCCTACTGTAAGTTCCTCCTGATCAACCGGGCTAATCAGGAACTACTGGGCGGTTGGGGAAGGAGGAGAGGTCAGAGCCTGGATGCGGCGGAACTCCTGCATATCGTGAGCAGCTTGTTGGGGCTTCCCTAATTTCCGGTGAACTCCAGCCAGAGCGAGATAGGCCTGGGCGGCAAGAGGAGTTTCCTTTTCCAACTCAATAACGCGGGCGAAGGCGTGCTCGGCAACATTCGGATCACTGGACGTGAGTGCTTTGCCGAGCGAATAAAGCGTTTCCGGCATATCCGGGCGCAAAATGTCGGAGCGTCGCAGTTCCTCGGCGGCCTCTTTCATTTTGCCTTGTTGCAACAACGCTTCCCCAAGGCGATAAGCGGCTTCAGCATTCCCCGGCTGCTCTTTGGCCTCTAACTGAAATTGCTCTTCCGCTTTTGGCCAATCGGAGTTAGCGGCATAAACCTGGCCAAGCTCGAGGCGCAGGCCGGGCAAGTCACGCCGCAGAGCCAGGGCTTGCTGGTACTCTTTCGCGGCTTCGGGGTACATCTTCATCGCGAAATAGGTTTGACCTTTGGCCTGATGTCCGCGCGCAGAATCGGGAGAGGTGGAGAACAATTTGTCCAGAGATTGTGTGGCAAGTGAACTTCCGGCACGGCTGAGATAGAAAAGAAGGTCGGGATCGTCCGGCCTTTTGGAAAGGGCGGTTTGCAGATTGGCCACTGCCTCGGCAGGTTGACCCGTTTGGAGTTGCGCGATGCCGAGTGCGGCATATTCATGAACCATATCCAGGTGAGGAATCGCTTCGGCGGCATAGCCAGTCGCGAGGAGCGCAATTCCGAGCAGTTGATGAACGGGAAGAGCAGTCGGATTGAGTTCGGCGGCATGCTTCAAAGGGGGAATTGCTGAGGCATAGTCTCCCTTCTTCATGTAGGCATCACCCAATCGGAAAAAGACGATGTCGGAGGAAGGGGCCAAGTCCGCGGCCTTGCGAAATGCATCGATAGCGCCGTCAAGATCGTGAAGATTTTCCGCCTGGATGCCAGACTGCAACAGAGTGATGGCTTCCGGTGGCACGGCAGGCGCTGTCGATTGAGGCTGAAGCAACAAAAACACCCAGAGTAAACATTGAGTCATGGCTGCACCGATTCCTCGATGAGGATGAACTGATCCGCTTTCACAGCCTTCAAAACCTGGTGAATGCCGGATGGCCACTTGATGTCGATGTCCGCAGTTTGGGCGGAACCCAAGCCAAAGTGAAGGCGCTTGTCGTTGGAAGAGAGGTAGCTTCCCGCAGCCGTGGCGAAGCGGACTTGGCCGTTCACTTGAACGCGAGCGCCGAAGCCGTCGCGATTGCTGCGCTTTCCACGCAGGGTGATGGTCAGCCAGTGCAATGTGCCGCCGCGATTCAGAAACAACCGAGGACGGTCGCCAAGCGAGGTAGTGACCACGTCCATCCAGCCATCGTTGTTTAGATCGCCGAAAGCGGCCCCGCGCCCCGCGACGGGGACATCGGAACCAGAGTTGGCTCGGACAAAATGGCCTTTGTGATTCAGCGCAAGCAATGGGGTATCCCGATATCGCAGAGAAGTATCATACGTCTCCACGTTATCGAAGACATGAGCCTGCATAATGAAAACATCCTTCCAGCCGTCATTATCGAAATCCTCGAACCCTACACCCCAACCGCCGGATTTTCCGGAGAGGGCGGCGATACCGCTCTCCATGTCCTGAGGGCTGAAGGCACCATTGCCGTCGTTATGGAAGACGATGTAGGGCTGGTGGGGCAGTTCGGTGATGAGTAGGTCGGGAAGGCCATCATTGTCGTAATCCTGAAAGACGACTCCCATACCCGAGAGCATTTTGCCGTTATCTGTAAGCGCCGCGCCTGAATCCAACGCCGATTCGGTAAACGTGCCGTTCCCGTTGTTATGGAAAAGAAACTGATCGGTGACGTCGTTGGTGACGAAAATATCCGTAAAGCCATCGCCATCGTAGTCGGCGAAAGCAACTCCCAAGCCATGGCCCTTCTTGGCGGCAATACCGGAGGCTACACTCACATCCTCAAACGTGCCGTCTCCGCGGTTATGGTAGAGGATGTTCGCGATGGGGGGAAATTCGCCGGGCGGGCAATAAGTGGGATTCCCGGGGGGACCGCAGGTCTTGCTTTTCTCCACGCTCCAATCGAGGTAGCGCGTGACAAACAGGTCGAGTTTGCCATCGTTATCGTAATCGAAAAATCCCGCGGAGACGGACCACCCGCCGGCCGCTACACCCGCCTTCTCCGTGACATCCGTAAAAGTTCCATCGCCGTTGTTGTGATACAGAATATTCTTGCCGTAGTTCGTCACGTAGATATCGGAAAAACCGTCATTGTCGTAATCTCCGACCGCAACACCCATCCCGTAGTTCGTGTCACCCGCGTTCGCCAATCCGGCCTGCTCGGTGACGTCCGTGAAGCTGCCGTCCTTATTTTGACGATATAAACGGTTCCAGTAGGCAGGATCACGCCGATCAAAGCTGAAGGGGCTGCGCATGGGGTCTCGCACGTGGCCCCCATTTACCAAAAAGATGTCCAGCAACCCATCGTTGTTGTAATCCAGGAGCGCCACACCGCCGGGCATCGTCTCAATCAGATATTTCCGGGAGGTTGGCGAGTTACGAAGTACAAAGTCGACGCCCTTCAGGGGGCTCACTTGGAACAGGGGGTCGGATTCGACCTTTGCCTTTTGACCGAATAAACTGAGCGAAAAGAGCAGAGACAGCAGGTCTCTTCTGGTCATTCGTATTCCTGACAACCCGGAATCCTTTCGCTGGCGCAGAGAGCAATGGGCAGCGCCAGGATCATTCTTGCATTGAGCCCGCTTAGCTGTCCTTCAAGTCTCTCAGTTTGACTTGTGAATTTCCAGATCGCTGCCGTGAATATCGTCAGCGATCTCCAGGGTGAGCATGTGATTGCCCGTATCGATGGAAGTGGACGGACCGCTCGGTTTGCCCTTCAAACCGGCGCTCGCGGCCGTGGAATCCCAGCCGTAAACCTCGACGCGAATTCGATTCCACCACGGGTGAAAAGTGCCCAGGCGCTCACCGATATGAAGAGTGAGCCCCTGGGACGTAATTCCACACGAAAATTCCAAGCGCAGGAACTCGCCACGTGTGTAATCCAGGGTCTTCCCATCATCGATGTAGAGCGATCCCCGGCAGTTCTCTCCCGGATACACGCGCAGAGTCAACGGCCCTTGCGGTGTTTCCTCTGTGCTCTGCACCACGGGCTGAAGCGGGAGGATGGCGCCTTCCCGGACGTATACAGGAAGCGTCTCGAGTTTTGGTTGAATGAGCAAGCCCCTTGCGGCTGCTTGTTTTTCGCCCGTGGGGGGCTGAATTCTTTCACCAGTCCAATAGTCGTACCAAACGCCCGGCGGCAATTTTAGCTGATAGCTGTCCGGCTGCTCTGGAAACGGCGGAGGGGCTACGAGTAAATCAGGGCCAAAAAGAAATTCATTGCCAGCATCGAGATCGAGTGGGTGGGAATCCGCAGTGGCATTGGGGAATTCGAGGAAGAGCGGGCGAACAACGGGTACACCGGTCCGGGAAAGCTCTTCGACGGCGGTGTAAATGTAGGGCAACAGCCGATAGCGTTCTTCGATATAACGTCTACGAATGGATTCTTGTTCTGGACCATGAACCCAGACTTCCTTGTCGCCAGAGCCTTTGTTGGTATGGTTGCGGTCGATGGGCTGGAAGGTGGCGAGTTCGGTCCACTCGGTGAGCAGTTCGGGCCGGGGAGTACCGATAAAACCGCCGACATCCGCACCACAAAGTCCAAAGCCGCTCAGGCTGAGATTCAAGAGCATGGGAGTGGTCAAGCGGAGATGATTCCAAGAGCTGGTATTGTCGCCGGTCCAGGTGACGGCATAACGCTGGCCGCCCGCGTAAGTGGCTCGCGTTAGCACGAAAGGCCGAAGATCGGGATTCAGCTTAAGTAAACCCTCGTAGGTGGCGCGGGAGTTCTCCATGCCGTAGACATTATGAATTTCCAGATGAGTGGCGGTCCGTGGCCGGAATCCAGGTTCATCAACGCGGTGTTGGACGTCATCCGGCATGGTGAGATTCGGAGTGAGAAAAACGGAGGGCTCGTTCATGTCATTCCAGAAGCCAGCGACGCCGTCGGAAAGAAAATCCTTATAAAGCGAACCCCACCAGATGCGTGTTTTTTGTTGCGTGAAATCGGGAAATACCGAGGGGCCGGGCCAAACTGTTCCAACGTACGTCGAGCCGTCTAGGTTTTTTAGAAAGTGGTCTCCGGCTACTCCGGAGTCATAGGGGGCGTAACCAGCATCGGGTACGCGGGCGATATGAAGATCGGTGATAACGACGACATGGAACTTTTCGTGTTTGAGATCGGAGAGAAATTGCGCAAAATTTGGGAATCGATCCGTGTTCACCGTGAACGGACGATTGTTCTTTTGGAAATCGATATCGAGATAGAGAACGTCGGCAGGAATCTTATCGGATCGTAAACGCGAGGCGATTTCCCGCACCCGGGATTCCGGCTCATAACTGAAACGGGACTGCTGAAAGCCCAGCGACCACAGTGGAGGAAGCGGTGGCAAACCGGTGAGCCAGGCGTAGGTGCGAAGGACTTGCTTGGGGTCGGGGCCGTAGAAGATGTAGTAATCGATGGGGCCGCCTTCCGCCCCAAAGGAATAGAGGTTGCGTTCGCCACGGCCAAAATCAAAGCTAGTGGACCAAGTGTTGTCGAGAAAAAAGCCCATGGAGCGGCCGGCGCGCATGGTGATAAAGAAGGGAATGCTTTTGTAAAGAGGATCGGTGGATTCCTGGAACAGGAAGGCATCGGTATTCCAGAGGCGGAAGGATTGGCCGCGGCGATCGAGTGGACCGATCTTATCACCCAAGCCGAAATAGTGCTCGTCGGGCGGCATCTTTTTGTAAATGCGAAATGCCGTGCCATGAGATTCCAGGGGCCAGCCGGCGGCGTCCTCTTGCAAGATGTTTCCCTGTAAATCCAAGATGGAAAGCCGCAGGGACACAGGATCGATGCGAACACGGAGAAGCCTGGTGCGAAAACCAAATGAGCCGCCGGTGCTTTCCGGTATAACGTTGCTGGCCTGCTGACGAATAGCTTGGGGGACAGCCCAAGAGGCATCCTCGGGTAACTCTCCGTTCACGGACTGGCGCACGCGGAGGACGTCATCGCGCAGGGCTACGACTTGCAGGACCATCTTGCCGCTACGAACCTCCATTCCGTTGGGTAAGGCCTTAACGGCGGCGGCATTTTCCGGCGCGGACGATCTGCTCGCACCGTTGGGTTTTTCCACGCCGCAGGAGCGCCCGATGGGGCTCACCTGCTGGGCCAAGCTGAGCGCGAGCAGAAGGAGCGCGCTACGATAAAACTCCGCATGGATCGATTTCCGAGTGTTCATTTTCGTGTCCTGGTGCACCACCACAGCACGACTGATCCGGCACTCCGGCTGCATCGCTCAGAGCACCGGCAAACACTTCTCTGCTGGACAATCCATCTGAGAGACTGAGTGTTTACGCGTTCCAAACTGTGAGGCCGGTGAGCCAGACTATCCCTGCTCTCCGTCGGAATTCATGTCCGGGAGACAGTGGGCGGAATGCCTGGCAGGCGGTGCACCGATCCTCGACTAGGATTCTGTCCTCACCTGCCAGGCACTCGCTCCCCAGGAGTGTCGGGGGAGCCTCTGCTTATTGCAATGCTGCTACCAGTAGAACTTGCCGGCGAGTTGCGCAGTTCGCGCCTGGTAGGCTGAGGTTATCTGGCCGAAAGTACCGTTGCTCACGTTGGCCAGGTTTGTGTTTGGCAGGAAGAAATCCGGATGGTTGAGGGCGTTAAACATTTCAAAGCGGAATTGAAACTGTTTATGCTCCCGGATATTCCACCTTTTTTGTATGCCCATGTCCCAATTGAAATATTTGGGCCCATGGATATTGGAGAAGAACCTTGGAGCGTCTCCGAAGGTGAATGCAGCAGGCTGCGAGAACGCCGCTGGATTAATCCAGTCGCTGATCGATTGGTTTGCCGGTATCGGGTTCACTCCCGGAACAATATTGGGGCGCTGATTGAAACCGAAACCGACGTTGTTCGATGATGGTTGGATGGAAATGGGCAATCCGGATTCCGCCGTGAGGATTCCGGTCCACTGCCAGCCGCCTAGAACCTCATCAACGGCGTGGCTCCATCCCGAGCCAAATTGTTTGCCCTTGCCAAAAGGCAATTCGTAATCATAAGTGGCAACGAACCTGTGCGGGACATTGCTTACGTCGACCGAATAGTCCGAAGCGAGGTTGTACGAATTTAGGTTATTGGTCCCAGAACCTGGGAACGCCCACCCGGAATTTCCTTGCACGTCATCCATGAACCTCGAGTAGGTGTAGGAAAGGTTGAGGTCCAAGCCGGAGTGCCAGCGGTGCGTGAAGGTGACTTCGAGTGCGTTGTAGGACGAAGTGCCGACAGCAGGCTCACCCTCGTACACGCTGCAGTATTCGGGGAATGGGAGGAGCGTTTGTTCCAAGCTGACTGTGGGGTTGTTAAGACCGCAGCTACTTTGCGGTATGAGGCTCACGCCGTTCTTATAAAACGGGTTGGGTACTTGATTGTAGAGCGCATTGCCCAACGCAAGATCTCCCGCTGGTATCTCATTCCACTGCTCGCCAGTCGCAAGCACGCTTGTGCCGTGATTGCCGACGTAGCTGATGTCCAGCAGATCATTGGGGGTGAACGAGTATTGAACACCGGCCATCCATTGCTGCACGTAAGGAGTGTTCCGGCTGTAGTTGACTGCGCTGACTCCATAGCCTACGTCCTGCAGACCTCCCGCAGAATTGCCGCTGGGCAGCCGCTCGCCATTGGGGAATGCGGTGCCACAGGGCGCTGGTACACTACCATTTACACAATCAACATTGGCGTTTCCGCTCAGAGTCGAGGCGGGGTTTATGCCATTGTTGAGGCTCGTATTCCATGGTGTCGCTTGCGAAAATCCGTCGTTAGGTCCCTGGCCGTAGTAATTCGGCACATAAAAGATGCCATAGCCGGCACGGACCACAACCTTGTTGGCCGCTTGAATGGCGACAGAGACGCGTGGAGCAAAGTTATTATGGAGGGTCTTGTAGAGGCCGCTGTTGCCGGGCGAGTTGAAAATCACTTCACCCGGATAGGAAGCCCCGCCGCCAACCAGGGCGTTTACGGGGTTCAGCGCGGTGAAGTCAAAATAGTTTTGCGCATTGTTGCGTTCCGTGGGCGCGGTTTGGATTTCGTAGCGCATGCCCAGGTTGAAAGTGATCTTGGACGTGGCCTTCCAGCCATCCTGGATATACCAGCCGAGGAAGTGCTTATCGGTGGCGGGGAAGGCCTGAAACGCGGTCTGTGAACCAGTTCCCACCCCAAGCAGGAATGAGGCGAACCCGTTTCCGGTTCCCCCTATTTCGTTATTTGGATCGGGGCCGGCCGTGGACGAGGTGTCGAAATTCAGGTTCGTTTCGCCGTAATGCCCGCCATCAATCCGGAGCCAAACATCTGTAAAGCCAAAAGCCAATTCGTGTTTGCCCCTTATTTTCGTGAAATCAAGCGACGTGGTCCAGTGTGTTTGCGGCGTAATGTAATTGTTATTTCCGCCAACTGCACCGATGCCGGCGTAACCCTGCTCGGTAATCTGGGGAAAATCGGGGGCAATCCCATCGACGAAAGACGGGAGCCCCAGGGTAGAGGCTTTGAATCCAAAACCTTGTCCAATCCCTCCCTCGACGTGGCGGTTCACCCCGAAGTTGAAGTTCATGGTAAACGTTGGGTTAAAAATGTGGCTGAGTCCGAGGTTGCTGCTGTAGCGGTTGTTGGGATTCAGCAGCCCCGGGCCTCCTGGATCGGAAGATCCAAAGAAGTCTGGCGTGTTTGTCTTCGTCTGGTATTTCTGCGACCAGCGCCCGTAAATCCTGTTATTGTCGTCCAGATTGTAGTCAATGCGCCCTGAATACTCGTCGGAATGTTCCGGGGCGGCTGCCGTCGGTATAAAATTGTTGACCAGGCCATTACCGGGCGTGGGCCAATAATTGGCAGTTGCGATCTTGCCGGCAATTGAGTCTATATACATCGCTGGAATGACGTTGGTGACACCCAGCCCAGTTGTGATATTCCCCGTGAGAGGATCTCGAATGTATTCCGTGGTGGCGCCAGCAGGGCAATTGCTGACCATATTGTTAGTGACGGTATCCAGCGTTCCACAGGTAACCTCGCGCGAGCTGAACGGATTGTAGAGCTCACCGGCGTAAATAGGCCGTCCCTCATAGTCAGTAAGGAGCTGGCCATTGCTGCCGGTGAGTTGCGCGCCCAATAGCGCGGAGAAGTCTCCGCCCCTTTCGGCGGTGGTGGGCAACGTATCTATGGTTGTGTCCGGTGTAGCCTGCCTCAAGCCTTCATAGTAGGCAAAGAAGAACAGCTTGTTCTTGATGATGGGGCCGCCGATCGTGGCGCCGTACTGGTTGCGGTGGAAAGCAGGTTGAGCTCCATTGTTGAAAAAGTATTTCGCATCGAAATTACTGTTGGCGTAAAACTCATAGGCGTCGCCGTGAAGCTCGTTGGAGCCCGACTTGGTTATCATGTTGACGACATTGCCACTGCTCCAGCCGTACTGCGCTGTGAACGCGTTGGTCTGAATCTTGAGCTCCTGGATGTCATCCACTGATGGAACATAAATCACGCCACCCCAGTCGGCGCGCGTGTCCCAAGTTCCGTCCACCAGGTATTCCGCGGTGTCAAAGAAGGTGCCGCCGAAATTCAGAAACGAAATGTCTTGATCCGCAGTTTGCGCGAGACCCGGGGACCCCACCACCTGCTCTTCCGCCGCGTTGTTGACCGATGAATTTATCAGGGTCAAGCTGATTACGCTCCGGAAGTTCAAAGGAAGGTCTTCCGTGAATCTAGCGGATAGGTCTTCCGAAACGTTGGCATTTTCCACATTGACAAGTGGCGCCTGAGAAGTGATCTGGACTGTTTCGGTCACCGCTCCGACCACCAGGCTGACATTCTGTTCAGGTGCTTGCCCGGCCGCCAGAGTGATTCCCTCTTGCTTGTAGTGCTTGAATCCCTTGGCCTCCACTTCCAGAATGTAGACAGCGGGAGGCAGGAACGTAAAAGTGTACAGCCCCGTTTCGTTGGTCAAATACGTACGTGAAAACCCGATTGCGGGACTTGTGAGAGTTACCTTTGCGCCGCTGACAGTCCCGCCTGCCGGATCAACGATATTTCCGCTCAGCGTGGCTGTGAATGCGGTGGACGACTGACCGTAGAGCTGGGTGCTACCCAAGGCGACAAGGACGAATAGAAATAATAAAAAGCGAAATCTCCAGAAACGTAATTTCCCCAACATAGAGACATACCTCATAGAAACACACCTCCTCAGCTTCGGCTAAAGACCGAAACCTACCCCGTAGGCTCGGATAGCCCCGAAAACCCGCCGCGCTTTTGAGTTGTCTCTGATCGCGGCGGAGCCAGCAGGCTGAATCCGAGCAGACAATGACGCCTATAGCAAGTCGCTTCGAAGCATGCAAGGATTTGCCCGAAAAAGAAGCAGGATAAAAGAGATAAGAGGCCGAAGAGCCGGTTATCTCGATGAACTGCAAAGAGTTATGGGGGAGAGGGGCCCCAGAAAAGAGCTGTCTGGAGTAGCCTTTTATCTTGCGCCCGCGCCTGCCGCACGGTATTATGCCCGTAAACCAAGTTCTCCGTCGACAAAGTCAGTGACACCCGTGCTCTGTTTCGCGGTGCAGCGACACTCATTACTCGGGTAAAGGGTGGGGTAACCTTGCTACCAGAGCAAGCAACGGAAAGTTGGACACCTTGTAGTGAGCTCGAAAAAGGTGCCGTTCAAGAGCAACTGGAAAAGCTGCTAGCTACCTATCTATTCAATTCGAGCCGGAGATACCCGAGCTTTCTGAGGTATGTCGTCGCGAGAGTGCTCGCGGGCCAGACCGCCCAGCTCAAAGAGCGAATTCTAGGCATCGAGATTTTCGGGCGGCCACCGGACTATGACACGAACACGGACCCCATCGTTCGAGTCACGGCAGCGGAAATTCGCAAGCGCATCGAACAATATTATCAAGATCCCGTGCATAGCCAGGAGATACGGATCTATTTGCCGTCCGGCTCCTACGCCCCGCAGTTTTCCTGGCCTGGTCATCCTGGAGGCGCGGTCTCCCCGCCGCCGGAATTGCACGGACCCGTGACGGAAGCGGCTGTGGTCCATGCGCCGTCGGCTGCAGTTGTTCCCGATGTGGTCCCGGCGCAACGAAGTGTCTGGCAGGGGTGGAGAGGCGCATTTTCGCTTGCTGTGCTCGCCGTGATTATGGCGTCGACGGCTATTTGGTACTTCACCCGGCCGCCGGTCCTGAAACAGTTTTGGGAACCGTTCGTGAAATCGCCCGAACCGGTGCTATTCTGCATGGCCGACCAGATCCAATATTCCACGATTCGTTTGAGGGACGCCGCTGACCCGCAGCGCGAAACGACTCTGTCCGACTCCATGATCGCCATCATCATCGACGACGTCAGCCCGCTGGTGAATGTTGCGGGCGTGCTACGAGCCTACGGGAAAACCTATCGCGTGCTTGGTGAGTCGACCACTACTCTGACCGATCTCCGCCGAGCTCCTTCGGTCCTAATCGGTGCGTTTGACAATAGCTGGACGCTGCGCTTGACCTCTCCTTTGCGTTTCCATTTTGCGAACGACCCACAGATGACACAATTGTGGATCGAGGATCGCACCAGGCCCGGTAAACGGGAGTGGGTGCTAGACCGGTCTCAGCAAGAAACGGGTGTCTACAAAGACTACGCGATCGTGACGCGCTTTTTGGATCCCAACAGCGAGCAGTATGTGGTTGTGGCTGCCGGCATTGGACGAGGGGGGACAGTGGCCGCCGGAGAATTTTTGGTGGACGAACATCACATGGAAGAAATGCTGACACAAGTTCCCCGGGATTGGAAACGAAAGAACCTCGAGATTGTCCTCGAAACCCAGGTGATTCAAGGCCGCTCGGGCCCGCCGCGCATCAGTGCGGTTTACATCTGGTAGTCCATCCCACCTACTCCGGGGAAATAAAAGGCCCTGTATGCATTGTTGCCCTAGGGTTGCCACGTGCGACATTTTGTAGGTTCTCAAAGAAACTGTGACCGATAAGACTTCTGGTTTCTTGGTCAGCATCTGCGCGAAGCTTTTCTAACGTCAATAATGGAAATTCCGAGTATCTGGGATATACAACGGTCAAAGCTTGTGTTCAATTCCGTTTGGTCGACGGGATTGTTTATACCAGCAGGAGTGAGAGAGAATCCACACTGATGCTTGCTCCAGTGGCAGGCCTTTTGTACTACATTCTCCGCCCAATACCGTGGCGACCAGGAAGGCCAGCGAAACGGGCCACACGTGCTGTCGCGTTGTGACGATGCATTCGGGCAGTGTGGGGATGGTCCGTCCAATTGTGATACCGTTTAGAGCGTGATTCGAGAAGCTCATAGCGCTACCACTGAGACCCGTGCTCGCCGCAAACCAATGACGGATACCCGAATCACCGCGAAATTGATCGAAAAGATCAAGCGCTTGGTCTCCACCGGCGTAATTGTCCCGGGAGCAAAATTCCCGCCGGAACGTGAACTCGCCAGGGAGTTCAACGGAAATCGCTCGACTTTGCGCCTTTATGCGTCAATCCAGCGGCATGACGCAGAAGAGGCCCGGCGCCGCATGCTGGACCACATTATTGAAACCAAATCTCTGCTGAACAGGAAAGCTGCTTCGGCAGCTCCGTAGTCCATTAGACTGTCGCATTCTCTTTGGTTCAGCCAATTGTGAGGCGGTGCCATGAGCTATGGTTTAGCAATCAAGGAATCAGCAGCGTTGGATTTCGTACCGCTCGGTGGGCTCGTTCATCGGCTAGATCCAGGCATCATTCCTTTTCGCAAAGCGCATGAGTGCCAAATTTACGTTAGCGGCGGCGAATTCAACGTTGCCGCCAACCTAGCTGACTGCTTCGGTCTGCAAACTGGAATCGTTAGCGCCATGGTCAAATATCCCATTGGGGATCTCGTGGCTGAGCGTGTGCGAGCCATGGGCGTCAAACCCTTCTACAAGATGTTCCAGCACAACGGCGTGACCGGGCCCAATATTGCTACCGTCTACAGCGATCGTGCCTATGGGGTGTCGAGGAATTAGACAAAATTGCCAGCAATCAAGAAGGAGTTATCTATGAGTAAGAAACCTGCAGTAGCCATCGAGAAAATGGTTTTTCGAAAGACCAATGCGAAGAGCGGGCGCCATCTTGCCGTGACGCCGAAAAACAGCACGATGCGCCATCTGTCCTACGGACGTATCATCTTAGACTCTTCCCAATCGCGAGTTGTCTTTTCCAATGGATGTCGGGAAACAGGCCTGATTTGCTTGGCCGGGATGGGTGTGGTGAAGGTTGCGGGAAGTGAATTTGAATTGGGACAATTCGACGCTATCTATATTCCCCGCGATTCAGCAATTGAACTGTTCACGAAGAGTTCCGTGGATTTTGCAGAATTTTCCGCCGACGTAAAGGGCAAGTACCCTTTGAAGGTCATCCGGTACGCTGACGTGGCCAGGGACCCCGGCATGAAATTTGTTGCCGGGGGGCCGGGTTACAAACGCGAGTTGAACATGCTGATTGCCAAGAATGTCGAAGCGGGCCGTCTAATTGCGGGATTCACCTCTTCCGACCAGGGAAACTGGACCAGCTGGCCGCCGCATGAGCACGGCAAGATGTTAGAAGAGATGTACGTCTACTTTAATATGCCGGAACCGGCCTATGGCATTCAACTCGTGTACAACGACACGCAATATCCGGAGTTGCTGGTAGCTGTGCGGGATGGAGATGCCGTGTTGATGCCCAGCGGCTATCACCCGAATGTTTCCGTGCCGGGGCATCGAATCGCTTTTCTATGGGCCATGGCCGCCCACAAGGAATTGGAGGACCGGCAGTTTGGTGTCGTGAACGTTCAGCCGGGATTTCAGCAAGGCCCTTCCGGTCTTGAGGCTGGCCGCAGGTAAAGCGCCCGGTCGAGCCAAGAGGAAGTGATGGCGCACCAAAACTCGATCGCCGAGAGCGAGTCTTGCGGAGAAGCGCAGGTTGCGGTTGCGCTCATCAACTTGGCCGCCGCTGCGCACCTAGTTTCTTCCGCGAATCTATTCACGTTACCCTCGGACATGTTCCCCGGCCGTGCGGTCGGATCGGTCGTGGGGATTAGAGGAGTGGCGGGCGGGCTGGGTGGCTTCGTTTTCGCAAACACGGTGGGCCACATGCTAAGGCCGCAACTCACGCCTGCACGAGTCAGATGAGAGCGAAAGTATGAGCCTGGAAGCGTTTCAACTGAATGGTAAGAATGCACTGGTTACCGGATCGCGTCGAGGGCTTGGCGTAGCCATTGCCGTGGCCTTAGCAGACGCTGGCGCCAATGTGGGGTGCCACGGGTGCGACCCGAATCCCGGACCGGGCTGCAACGAAATTCGGGCCGCTGGTCGTAAGACCTTTTACTTCTCCGGAGATTTGGCAAATCCGAGGGCGTGCACCGGCCTGTTCGAAAAAGCGATCGCCGAGTTTGGTTCTATCGACATCTTGGTGAACAATGCCGGCACGATCCGGAGAGCCCCCGCAGCGGAATATCCCATGGAATTCTGGGACGAATTGATTGCTGTTGATCTGACAGCGGTTTTCCGACTATCGCAACTTGCTGGACGGCACATGCTGCAAAGGAGAGCCGGCGGTAAGATTATCAATATTGCCTCGCTGCTCTCCTTTCAAGGAGGTATCTTCGTGCCTGCCTACGCGGCCGCAAAGGGCGGGCTTGCGCAGTTAACGAAGGCCCTCGCCAACGAATGGGCCTGCAAAGGAATCAACGTGAACGCAATTGCCCCTGGGTACATGGCTACAGACAATACTACCGCCCTACGAAACGACCCTGTCCGCAACCGCCAGATACTTGAGAGAATCCCCGCGGGAAGATGGGGAGAACCGAAGGATGTGGCGGGTGCTGCGTTGTTCCTGTGTTCGTCCGCGAGCGATTATGTGCACGGACACGTGCTCGCGGTGGACGGGGGCTGGCTGGCTCGCTGAGGAAAGGACATGTTTTCAGCCGTCGCCAAAAAGACGCTCAGCTTCAGGATATGGCCAGTTGGACTGTATCGCCCAGACATCCCAGTAATTCAAGGCTGATTCTGGTCCTTCGCGAGCTCCGACCTTTCAACGATGGTAGTGGCCCACAGAAATCCGGCGACAGCTTCCTTTGCATTGAGGGTCCTTGGGTAGCCGACATAATCGGCATAGTTGGCCTGTACGCACACACCGTCGCAAGCATTGTTGATATCGACTAACCCGTTTTCATGGACTGTGGCATTCGCCGTAATGGCTCGGTAACCGGCAGCAACAGTAGGCTCGTATTCCTGACGATTCAGGAGACCAAGCTCTATCCCGCGTTGAAGGGCATAGGTGAACATGGCGCTCCCAGATGTGTCGATCCAATTATCGGGCCGGTCGCCCTTGTCGACTACCTGGAACCATCCACCGGTCTTCGGATCCTGAACACGTTTCAGGGCGGCCGCAAGACGCGTGTAGATGTCCAGCACCTCATGGCGGCGCGGATGATCGACAGGCAGGTCGGCAAGAGTTTCGACGAGGATGAGAGCGTACCAGCCGAGGCCTTCGCTCCAGACCTCACCAGAGAGGCCTGTCCCGGGATCCGCCCAAAGCATCTTACGCTCTGGAATCACCGTGGCGAGTTTCGGATTTGCGGCCCAGGCATGATAGTACAAGCCGCTGTCTGCTTTCAGGGCATGTTTCGCAAAAATCGTGATTTGACGGGTCGCCTCATCGAAGCAGTATTCCCGATCGCCGATACTTATGCCGTAGCGGATCAGGAATATCTCCCCCATGAACACGCCGTCTACCCACATCTCTCCCGGCAAGTTCGGGTTGTGCCAAAAGCCACCATCAGCATTTCGGGGGAAGCTGTCGAAAGCCCTGCGAATGGAAGCTGCAGCAGTGCGGTACCGAGGATCGTGAGTGTGTTCGTACAATCCCACAACGATGTTTCCGGCCATAACGTTGTCAAGGCTGTCCAGATTGACGTTCACCAGGTTTCCGCGCTTATCGATGAAGGGGTCGATCTCCCGTTTGATGAAATCGAAATACTTCTGCTCTCCCGTGAAACGCCAGAGCATTTCAAAGCCGTTTAGGGTGTACCCTTTCCAATACGACCAACGGGTAAGGCTATCCTGCGGAGTGCCCGGGTTGCGCTTCATTATGGTGTCGGCCATAGCTATCGACCAGAACTTCGGTCCCGGCCGCGTATCGAATGAGTGGAGGAGAAACGTCGCACTCGCAGTCAGAAAACCAGCCAAGAGCAGTGCCGATGCTTTCATCGGTCAGTAGTCTCCGTCAAAAAAATCCTTTGTACGCCTAGTGCTAACAAAAGCTAGTTGTCTATCCCTGGCAGGGTCAACTCTGTATTTGGTTACTTCCCTTTTCCCCCGCTATGGCTCATTTACCTCCGCAATGTGCGCAAGAGCAGTGTCGATCAGTCGGTTGTACTCATCCAGTGCGCGGCTCGGATGAGCATTGTCGGGATTTTTCCTGACAAATGCGGGCGACGCTTCCGTGGCATGCATGGCTTTGATTTCCTTGGCCAACCCGGCGAGTTTCGTTGGCAGGCCGCTCACTTCCGTAAATGCAGTTCCTGGATGATAGCTAAGGCGGTCTCCCGTCTGCATTGCATCGATCAAGGAATCGGGCGACCAGCTCGCTGGCCAGGTAGCGTTCAAAATGTCATAAGTCTCGCGGAGTCGCGTGATCTTGCCTGCAAAACCATCAAGCATCGCGCGATTGCGCGCCATCTGGGGATCGATTTGTATCGTGAGCGTCACTGCATCGGCTAAGAGGAAGCCATGCGTTCTAATCACAGTCGTTAGGGTGTTGCCTTCGAAATACCAGCCGGGCGCATCCTTGTTTTTCGCGTACGCTACGGACTCCCCGTTGACGCTCACCAAGGAGGGTGGCCAACTCCCCGGGAGGCGCACTTCGTAAGCCCGCTCCCTTCGCATGCCATTGTAGTGCCCCTGTGCACGCGCGACGGTGACGGTGAGGAGAGTGCCGTCCTGATTCAGCGACGCGCGAATGGGTGTCCAGGCGTTTTCGCCATGGAGGTAACCGGGCGTGTCACCCTCATCTTCATAGAGCCGATAATCGGAGACCTGGCCGTCTTTGAGCGGCAAGACGGTGAGAATCAGAAGGTCCGCAGGTTTTGCATTGGCATGGTTCCTGTCCGGCTGCATGGGAATAATACTGCCGCTTTTCACGTATATAGGGATCTCGTTGATCGAGAAGCTGCGGTCCAATGCCACGGAACCTTGAAAACTGGCCCCACTGTCCCATTCGATCCAGTTCCCGGGTGGCAGCCATACTGAGATTTTCGCAAGTCGCGACCCCTTGTCCACCGGGTGGGTGACCGGAGCCGCGAGGAGGCTGTCCCCGAACATATATTCGTCCTTCGAATCATAAGCTTGCGGTGCTTCAGGCCAGTCATAGTAGAGCGGGCGAAGAAACGCCAAGCCGGTATCATATGTTTTTCTGGCCTCGGTGTAGATGTATGGCTGCATGGCATAACGACGTGTGAAACTTTGCTGCATCAGGTCAGAATATGGCTCGGGGTATGCCCAGATGCGGCGTTCCGCGTCTGGGTTCTTGGCCGTGTGGGTCCGCAAAATCGGACTGAAAATCCCCCACTGGATCCATCGCAAGTAAAGCTCAGGTTCGATGGCGCCGGGCATATGGCCGCCGATGTCGTGGCTCCAATAGGCATAGCCGACGTTCGCTGCGGTCGCTGTAAAATAGGGTTGGAACGCGAGTGAGCCCCAGACGGAAATGGTATCGCCCGAGAAGCCAATTTGGTATCGATGATTTCCCAGGCCGCCCCAGCGGTGAAACAGCAGCGCACGTTTACCTTCGCGCTCTTGGTCGGTGAAGAAAACATGGTTCAACCACCAGGTTGGATTTAGTCCGGCGATTTTGGTGGTGTCTTCCTGCTGCCAGTCGAGCCAGAAGAAATCGATTCCCTGGCGTTCCAGTGGGTGAAGCATGATCTTCATGTAGTTCGTTGCAAACTTCTTGTCCGTGACGTCAAAGGGAACGTATTGTCTCGTAGCTGGTTCGAGGCCCATCGCACGAGCCATTTCTGGGTAGCGATCCTCCCAGGGCTGCACGCCGGACGCCGGATGAATATTGACTGTGGCTTTGAGACCCTGTTCGTGCACGCCTTGGAGAAATTGGTTCGGATCGGGGAATAGTAGTTTGTTCCAGGAGTAGCCTGTCCAGCCAAGCCTATGGCCGGAGGCATCCAGTTTGTTGTTTCCTGCGACCTCGTGGAATGTGGGATGCCAGTCCATGTCGATCACGAGTACATCGAGCGGAGTGTCGTGCTGATGGAATCCTCGAATCAATTGATTGAATTCCTGGTCTGTGTATGACCAGTACCGCGACCACCAGGCTCCAAAGGCAAACCGCGGCGGCAGCGGAATCTTTCCAGCCACGCGCGTGAAGTCGTAAAGAGCGCGTTTATAGTCGTGGCCGTATCCGAAGAAGTACCAATCCTGCCGATCCCCCGAAGGGCGCAGCATAACCCAAGGCCAAGGACTCCGCTCCCCGTGCAGGAACGAAAAATCGGCCGAGTCGAAGAGCTGCCGGGCACTATCGTCCACCACGGTCCAGCCGTCACGCGAGATCAGTCCGGGTTCAAGCTTGACGTCGGAGCCCCGCACACGGTCGAGCGTGCGTGTAGTGCCCAAAAGGTTGCCGGTATCCTCCATCCCCGGCCTCCACACCACTTCTTCCCCATTGAGCCTGAAAGTTATGCTGAGGTTGCCTGCGCTAAACTTGCCGTCCGAGTTTCCGGGTGTGTAGACGAGCATCAGCGCGCTCGTTTTGATTACCGCGCGTGCTCCACCTGGCGCTGTCTCGTGCGTGAATTGCGGGACGGGCAGCTTCCGGTTCAGGAAGACTAGAGATGCGTGATCTTCGAATTTACCATCAGCCGCCCACTCCATTCGTATGAGCTGCGGAGTCAAAACGGTGAACCGTGCGTGCCCGACAATCACGACGGCACGGGGATCGGCCACCGGATCATAACGGCCCTGGAAGTTCGTGGCGGCGCTGGCGAAATGGGAGACTAGCAAGGCTCCAAGTCCTGTCGCCAACAGGCCTACCCAAAGCGTGCGTCGGAAATCTGTCATAAGTGTCTGTTGTCCTCGCGTCTTTCTAGTGCGAACGAAACTCTTGGCTTCGAAACAGCTTTTTGAAAGGGCTTTCCGACGCAGACGCAAGCCCGGACGACTATTTCTTTAGTGCGCCCTGATTTTTAGAACCGCTTCACCTGAGCTGGCTGGCGCGACTTGGGCTCGGAAGATATTGGTCTCTGAATCGTAGGTCACATTCTTCAGCTCGCCTTTGAGCGCCTTTATTTTTGGCTGATCTGCGGAATAGCCCGATATTGTGCGCACGTGTTCACCTTGGGCGAATTTGAATGTTGCGGTAAGTGTCCCGCGATCGCTAAGAGCGGCGATGCGCTGCTTCCCCAAAGGGACAATTTTTTCGGTGTCACCCAGCAATGCCAATCCTTGGCGGTTCACGGGAACAAGAATCAAGTAGGCAAATCCGTCATTGAAGTGAGCGGATAGCGTTCCTCCTGCGGACACAACGGTACCCGTGTGAGCCCTCCAATCGTACGCATAGACCGGACCGGAGAAGCCAAGCTCGGCGAGCGCCACGGAAAATTCGGTATCCGTGGCGCGGCGCGGATAGGAGAAGACGTAACGCACGGGCAAGTCCGCGAACTTTGTCTCGGCCACCGCAACCATGGGCATTTGCTGGTCAGACGCGTCGCTCGCGTAGATCGCATTAAGCGGGAGCAGCGAAGAATCCGGCTTGATAAGAAGGCCATCGAGGCGAACCACGGCCATAAGATTTTGTGCGTTGATGGAGCCTAGGGCGTCGCCGACGCCCACCGGCCCGGCGGAAAGTGTGGAGATGATCAGATTCGGCAATTCCGCACTGAAGAAGACGTCTGTCCATGGCCAAAGGCCCATGGACCTGGCCAGACGGGAGTCATAAAGGAACTCGTCCCATTTGTCCGGAGTGAGCTGGTCGCTGCTGGTGCGAATGGTGTCCAGGTTGGGATACAGCGTGCTCGCCATGTAATGCGCAGGGAGCGGCATGCAATATTGAATATCCATTCCGGAGGATTGCATGGACGAAGACATGTTGCCGAGGAAGGCTTCCGGATCTTCGAGGTTGAGTTCCGGCAAGGCGTTATGATCCAACCAGTCTTGTTCGTAAGTCACCACACCTGAGTCGTGAAGATAAGCGGCAGTGGCTTTCCAGAACGCGGGATCGGTGATGACATTGTTGGATAGCTTGAATTCCTTGCGATACGGGCTCGCCGAGGAAATCCATCGGGCGTGAGTAACGATTGGGAGACCAAGCGACTTTTGGAAAGCCGCTAGGCCATCCGGGAAGAGCGTTTTATCGGCCCTATAAACGTATTCGCCAAAAGGTACGGTGTTGCCTTTGGCGTCCCAGCGGCCATCCTCACCCTTTGGATACCACCAGCTATCGAGTTGCATGTAGCCGAGCGGAATGCCCAGTTTTTTGAATTCGTCTCGGATGGCCAGCAGCGTTCCGGCGTAACCGAATTGCGGTTCGAACTTGTAATAGTAATAGGCGCCATTGTCGGTCCAATAGCCAAGCTTCGAGAGAATTATGCTCTGCTGATTTGTGGGAGGTTGCTTGCCAGATAAAGCGAGCAGCGCATTACCCCAACTCGCGAACGTCTCATTCATGCCCTTTCCGAAGACGATAAGAGTGGAATGACTGAAGCCCGCGGGAAGGGTCTGGATTGTCTCCACGATCCGGCTGTTGACGCTATGATCCGGCAGCTCGTTCATCCGCGACACGAGAAAATGATCGGCAGGGGAAATCATGAGCACGTTCCCTTGCTTATCGAATATCGCAGAAGGCCCCTCAGGACCGACGGAGCCGAACTCATACTTGCCAAAAGGCCTGTGCTGGTAGGAAAAGCGAAATAAACCATCGGGCAGGCGTAGAAACGATGGAAACGGTGCGTCATTAGGCCCCGGAGAATTCCAGGTGTCGCGAAAAAGAACGGCGGGCAAGCGCTTGTACACCAGAATCTCGGCAGTTCTCGCGCTGTTGCGGTACGTAGCGCTCAACGCAGCGAAGTCACCAAGTTTGTCGGCGCCGCTGGAACTGCGGACCGAAGAAACCGGTTCGGGGAGTTTGCCTTCGATGATCCAGCCCGCGGCCAAAAATTTCAGATCGTACGAACCGTCAGGATTCATTGCGGCTTCGATTACGCTGTTTCTCGCCGCTGGATGCGCGCTCGACTTTTGCGCGGCAGCATTCGGGTTGAACAAAACGAAGATAGAACACGCTAGAACCACTGAAGCGCACAAACGGCGGAGTGTAGCAGTCATGGAAGCTCCCTTTCTGCGTGCAGCGTCGAACAAGAGCATGAAAAATCCCAAACAAGAACGGGCTCGGGAAAAATCACGCGGTCGAGATTTCAATGCTGACGTTCGATGGGAAGAATATACGCTCCGGTGGCTTTCCATTCAACGGCCAGGCAATCTAAAGTCTCATTTCGAAAGCGCAGGCCCTCACCTGGCGGTTCGCATTATGAGAGAAAGGGCTTCCAGCGTTCCAGAATTACTCGTAGCTCATTGACGTCCATGGGGTGAAGTGTTGGAAGCGGGGGACGCACTGGACCCGCAGCGAAGCCAAGCACGCTCATCATTTCCTTCATGACGGCAACTTCATATCCCTTTCGGCGAGCGCGAACCCCGTGCAGAGGGATCACGTACGTGTTCATCAGGCGCATGAGGGTCGCAGAATCGCCCGCGGAAGCGACCTCATGAAGTTTCAGAGAAAGCTTCGGCGCAACCGTTGCAATGCTCGACGTGTACGTGCGAATGCCAATGCTGTAGTAACCCGGGACACAGTCGTCGCCCGCGCCACCGATCCAATACAGTCGATCGCCAACGCGGTTCATAATCTGCTGGCATCGCCGCAAATCACCCTGGCCATCTTTCCAACAAACGAGCATGGGGACACGTGCAGCCAGTTGTTCAACCCATACCGGCCCCGGGTTGACCCAATCGCGGCTGTACACAAGCAGCCCCAGCGAAGTGGCGTCACCCATCTCGGCATAATAATTGGCGAGTCCTTCCTCGTCGGCATTCGGATAATAGGGAGGCAAAGCCAGGATGCCATCTGCACCAGCCCGCGCCGATTCCTGAGCTAACTCGATACCTATAGGGCCATTGAATCCTGTCCCGGCGATGACCGGAATGCGGCCGTGTACTTCTTCCACCGTTGCCCTTACGACTTCCAAATGCTCGGCCGGCGTCAACGAATACATTTCACCTGTGCCTCCCGCGGCGACAATCGCGGCAATCGGCGTTTCCAGGAGGCGTTGAAGATTTTTTCTAAGACCGGAAACATCCAAAGACAAGTCCGGCTTTAACGGTGTGATCGGGAACGCAATCACACCGCGAAGTTTGCTTCGCAGTTCTTCGGGCTTCATTTGTTCACTCGCGCGGGCGGAAGTGAAGCCATGAAACGCTGGAGTTGGGAGAATGGAAGAGGCTGCCACGACGCCGGCACTGTCGATAAACTTTCGGCGTGAAAAATGTGAGGACATTGTCGCATCTCCTTGTCATACCGTGATTGTCAAATACCCCGAAATTCCAGATAGCACAAGCGCACCTTGGGAATGCAAGTTCCTCGACGAAGTCGCCTCTCGTATTTTACGCTGTACGCTGTGACAGATAGCAGCCCCGTGATTCTCATGCTTAGGAAACTCCTTGGAGGCAAGCGTTGCTGGTGCGATTAAGCTGCCTCACACTAGTTCTTGTTTTTCTTTTTCTTTGCACCTCATCATCGCTGGCGCAATCGCTTGATCTGGCGGGAATCGCTCATGTAGCCTTTCGCGTGCGCGACACCCAGCAGTCCAGGGACTTCTATCGCTCGCTCGGTTTCGAGCAGGCTTTCGAATTCTCTGAGCCTGGTAAACCTTCGGTTTTCTATATCAAGATCAATGATCGCCAGTTTATCGAGCTTTATCCTCGCTCCGGGAATGATCAGCAAACTGGCCTTCTTCACGTTTGCTATGAAGTAGCTGACATAGACAAGCTGTGTGATGAGTACTCGAAACTCGGGTTAAACCCCACGTCCAGCCACAAGGCCCGAGCCGGCAATTTGTTATTTACCTTGCGTGATCCTGGAGGACAATTGCTCGAATATACGCAGTACCTTCCGGAATCGCTGCACTCCGAGGCTTTCGGGAAGCATCTGGGTGTGCATCGCATCTCGCAACATCTGAAACGGGTCGCCGTTCCGGTGGAGAATTTGAGGGCTGCGGAACTGTTCTATACTTCCAGGCTTGGAATTCAACGAGTCGACGCGAGCGATACGACTCGCTTACTCCTCCCTGGAAATTCCGGCGATGAAGTGCAACTGGAAGCAGCAACTCCGTCAGCAAAGCCGCGCCTCGGTTTTGCGGTTGCCCACCTCGCCCAAGCGGCGGATTATTTGCGTGCCTCGGGAATTCCAAGCCAAGCAAATGAGGACTCCATCGCTATCACCGATCCCGACGGTGTGGTGATTTTATTCATTCCGGAAAAAGGCGATTTTCGGAGCGACACTGGGGTGGCCATTGATAAGCCGCGCTGAGGAGCACGGAAGGATTGGAAGAAGAAGGCATAAAGAGCCGGGGGTATCGCGAACACCATGTGCAGAATGACCGTGAATAGCCGGATATTGGCCGCGCTTCTTGCGTACATGACGGCCGTGAGTCCTGTCTGTGCGGGACAGCAGAAGGAATTCAGTAACTGGCCGGCGGGAAGCTCGCCGAAAGAGATTGGCAAGCGCGTGGCAGAGCGTTTCGTGGCAAGTCCGCACGCAAATTTTGAAAAAAACACCGCGCCTGCGTATATCACCTACCCGGAATCTGTGAGCTGGTACGGGGCTTTGACCTTTGCTCAGTTGAGTGGCGACAAGGATCTTACTTCTCGCTTAATCCGCCGTTTCGATCCCCTGCTTGCGGAAGAATCCGCACTCGTGCCCTTACCGGATCATGTGGACAAAACCGTGTTTGCTGCTGTGCCGCTGGAGATTTACATCGAAACCCAACAGCAAAAATATCTCGACTTGGGCCGGCAACTTGCCGACAAACAATGGGAGGAGCCAACGCCCGAAGGATTGACATCGCAGAGCCGCTTCTGGATTGATGACATGTATATGATCACCGTGGCGCAGGTGCAGGCTTATCGCGCCACGGGAGAATTTAAATACATCGACCGCGCCGCCCTGGAAATGGCTACATATCTGGACAAACTCCAGCAGCCCAATGGACTCTTTTACCATGCTCCTGATGCTCCCTTTTTCTGGGGTCGCGGCAATGGATGGGTCGCTGCGGGCATGACGGAGCTGTTGCGGTCGCTGCCCGCGAATCATCCTTTGCGTCCGCGGATCATAGAAAGCTACCGGGAAATGATGGCGTCCCTGCTGCGATTCCAAGGGAAGGACGGCATGTGGCGCCAGTTACTCGATCATCCGGAGGCTTGGCCGGAGTCTTCATGCACGGCCATGTTTACATTTGCAATGATCACCGGAGTAAAAGCTGGCTGGCTTAACCACAGATTTTATGGCAAGGCGGCGCGGAAAGGATGGCTGGCTCTGGTGGGCTATTTGGATCCGAACGGTGATCTGAAAAACGTCTGCGAGGGTACGAACAAGAAAAACGACCTCGCTTACTACCTGAACCGCGCGCGTAACACCGGCGACCTTCACGGTCAAGCTCCCCTGCTTTGGTGTGCTTCGGCGCTGTTAAGATGACGCGAAACAGCGTCGCTCTCGCGCGTTCTCCCGCTATCAGCGGCAGTATTAGGGGAGACCGGACTGGCGTTGCTTCGTCCGGATTCGTTGCTCGGACTACGACTCTGTCTCTCGACCTTCGGTAGGCCGGTAGGCACGGGCGCTTCCTACGGTCCGCGAAATATACTCCAGCAAGGCGGGATCGTAGCTCATGTCTTTTGAGGGCAGCTGGGCAGCGCCCTTCACCAGCGACCCGCTCTCTACTGCGGCGACGGTCCAGCTGGGCAAGAATCCAGCACACTTCTTCAGCCACGTGATGTTGTTGCCCGGTCTGCCGGGAAAGCGGGAGCACTCCGCCCGGACAAAGTCCCACTCCACCACGTCCTGTAGGAACGGATTGCGGGAGAGAAAGAGGCTTGACGGCTTACCCCCCGGAAACAAGTCCGAAAACTCGTAGGGATCGAGGGTGTCTGGCGTCTTGGCGGCCAAGATTGCTTCGTTGATGCAAAGTTTCAATCGCTTCTTAATCTCCGGGTGAATGATGATGGTATTGCATTGGTTGCCATCCATCCAGCCGGGATCACGATGCGCAAACGACACCTTGCCATCCGCGGTCATACCAAAGAAGTTCTTGATGGCACCCGTGTGCCCCGCATCATGCTTTTTCATCAGATGGCAATCGAGGAGGAAGTCCGCATCCATCACCAACTTGGGGATGACATAGGGGCCGCCGTAAGGCATATCCAGCGTCATAGAGGACCCAGCCTGTTCTTCTCCTGCACATAGGACGCCCGGGGAGCACGCTAGCAGGTCGTTTTTCATTTCGTCCGGGAATGGCCGGGAGCAGTCCAGGAAAGTTATGTTGCTGTTCCGTACACCTATGCTGTTCAGGCTTTTGGTTAGCGCGGCCATCATCGCGGGCGAGGTATTCAACGCCGCCGCTTTCCAATCTCTTCTGGTGTTATTTAAATTGATTTTAACCACGATCTTGGACGCCGTGGAAACCCCGGGGAGGATTCGCGCCCAGGCGTCCTGTGGCGTGGCGGTGCCAGAAAGTTCCATGATGCCGTTTTCGAGCATGTGCTGGATCCTGGCGCTGTCGAACTTTCGCCAATAGTATGGTGTGCCGAAAGTATACGCGGCAGCTACGGCGGGATCATGTACTCGGACTACCACTTTGTGCCTGTAGCCATCGGCTTCCCATGAACTCACGGGACCGAACAGGCGTGAAGGCGGCAGGGCATTAACCAGAAGCCCGGTGGCTACAGCGCGTGTCGAGGTCTCCAGAAAATCCCTGCGAGTCAATAATCTATTGCGGTTCATGGCATCTTCTCCTGAAACGGATGAAAGACCACCCGTGGCTTTTGCCTCCGCAGGGGCGCGGCACGCGCCCTCGTAGACTGCGAGTGGGAGCCCGCGCGCATACTTGTCGGCACCTCACAAACGATTCCCCAGCTCTGTCAGGACGGCAGTGAGATCCGTCACGCACACCGGTGATACAAGTCACCGTAAGAGTCCCGCACCGCCCGCCGCTCGCATTTCGCTTGCACCAGCTCCTCTGGCGCCCGGTCGAGCCATTCAATATCGTCGTTCGATAATGTCCCGTACTGCTTTCCGTCCCACGCGGCTACGCCGGCCGAGCGCGCGAAGCCCACAGAGTAATCCGGCTTGTAGCTCAGCGGAGGATAACTCGTGATTTTCGCTTCCAAGGTTACTAACAAACTCATGAGCTCCCCCGGGAGGCCGGCAAGCCAGGTCTGCGGCGACCTGGCGAGCCTCATCTTCGCCCTCTTGGGTGACCAGCTTTCAGCACTTGATCGGCAGCTGAGCCCGGCTTTTCTACGGCTTGTGGACCGTAACCTCGTTCTACTCGACCGACACAAAATCGAAGTACGCTAGATTGTTCCCTTTCCTGTAGTGCAACGTCAGCACCTGCGGCCCCGCCTGCGGCAAATCGATTTCTCCGCATTCGGCCTTATTCCACATGTGCACTGTCATCCACTCCGGATGTTCTTGAACCGGAAATCCTTTCCATGTGTCCACCGGCAGCTTGCAGTCCGCAGCGGGCTTATCGTTCAGTGAAAATTGAATCGTTTGCCCAAGGTTCGAATACATGGCCACAATTTTGTATCTTCCTGCCTTCTTCACTTCCACCGTGTACTTCGTCCACTCTCCGTCTTCCGTCCACCCTATGTACAGTTGCTGCCATTCCGGCGTGACCATGTTCGGATGGTTCAGGTCCGCTTGCTTTTTCACGTATGAAATGTCCACACCCTCGCCTTCTCGAAAGTGACATATGTCCGCAGGCACCCCCTCCTCGCAGTGTCCCGGCTTGTAATTCAGTTCGCCGCTTCCGTGATTCACGGCGTCTGTATCGTGATAGGCGACTCCTTCGCCGCCCAGGTCATACAACGTTGCTTGCAGGCGCCCCGGGATTATCTGCGGACCGCCAATGTGATTCGCATCGTGAAAAGCGGTCCCTTTGTACCCGTCTGGAATGTTTCCAGACCGACTCAGACCGACAGCCACCAGCAAAGCCAACGTTTGCACACAAAGGCTCTTCGTCATAATAGCCGACCCCCGTATGTCATCTAGATGAGTATTCCCTCGTGCTTGCCATTGTACCTTATCAGCTGGCGCAACGAAGCCGTGCGGCGATCCGAAGGGACATCCGCGGAGTTTTACGCTCGATTCGGGCAGACTGTTCCGGAAGTGCACAGATCACCTGCGCCTGCGTCGATCCAAACTCACGGGCATCCGCTCCGTGGCATGAAAGTGCTGATCACCCGCCGCGTGCACCACATCAATTAGCTGTTCGTGTGCGGGACGCGCATAGTTTCAACCGCTCCCGACTGCGGGGTTCCTGTGTGCGCTCCATATCTCCGTGGCAATCCGCGCCGCGCGTGCACCTCACAATCGACGTCACAAACAGTCTCCCTGACTGGCAACGAAATCCGCTTGAATGGACGAAACAGGCAGCTCAACAGAATACGAGCACTGCCAAGGCGTCCTAACCCACATTTCCATTTTGAGTCGTAATTCTGAATCCTCCGATCGTCGCAATCGTCAATGTTTATAAGGGTGCGAACGCGATGAAGATGTTCAGGAGGTGAATACCTAATGGGTGAGATACAGAACCGGCCCTTTCAGCTTTCCTTCAATGCGTCTCTCAAGGTCGGCTTCCAAGGTTCTCGCGTCACTTCCGACGGCGGCCTGATCCTGGTGCGTGAACTCGACGAGCGGCTCGGGTTCGGCGAACTGATCGCGCAGCATCTGACGGACTTCCGTGGAAAGAATGCGCAACTTGGATTCGCCGACCTGCTGCGGCAATCAGTCTATAGTCGCCTGGCTGGCTACGAAGATCTCAACGACGCCAAGAGGCTCTCCCAGGACCCAGCCTTTCGGCTGATCGGTTCGGAAAAGATCTGGGATCGAGGCGCCGCTTTCACTTCGCGGTTGCAGAGTTTCGAGACCGAGATGCTGGCTGAGGACGCGAACTTCGCCGGGCTGGCGGGCCTCAGCCGAGCATTGATCGCGAAGGCGGAGGCGCTGGATTCAGGGTACCGCACAGTCCTGGACATGGATTCGACGGAGATTCCGGTGTACGGAGAGCAAGAGCAGAGCGCCTACAATGGGCATTTCGAATCGACCTGTTACCACCCTCTGTTGCTGTTCAACCGGGACGGAGATTGTCTGGCGGCCAAGCTCCGTCCCGGCAATGTTCACAGCGCCGAGGGCTGGGAAGAACTTTTGCTGCCCGAGATCGAGGGACAACAGAAACTGGGCAAGGAAGTGGTGCTTCGCGCCGACGCCGCCTTTGCCAAGCCGGAGATTTATGAAGCGCTGGAAAAGCGGGGCGTGAAGTATGCCATCCGCATCCCGGCCAACGAGAACCTGGATCGGGATGTGGGGGAACTGCTGCCGCGCCCGGTGGGGCGTCCCAGTCACAAACCAATCGTGTGGTACAAAAGTTTTCTCTACAAGGCCGCCAGTTGGACGACGGCACGGCGAGTGGTGGCAAAGGTTGAGCATCATGCCGAGGAGTTGTTCCCGCGCATCGGGTACATCATGACCAATCTGGAGACGCCGAGCCGGGCGGTGGTGCGGTTCCATAACAAGCGGGGCACGGCTGAGCAGTGGATCAAAGAGGGGAAGCAACCGGCGAAGATGACGCGGTTGAGCTGCCATCGGTTCCGTTCCAACAAAGTTCGGTTGCGGCTCAGCATTCTCGCCTACAACCTGGGCAACCTGTGGCGGCGGCTGGTGCTGCCGAAGGGAATCGGAACGTGGTCGTTGACCAGCTTGCACCAACGGTTGGTGAAGACCGCCGGGCGGCTGGTAAAGCATGCCCGTTACTACTGGCTATTGCTGGCGGAGAGCCATCTCACGCGGCGCCTGTTCGGAAGCATGCTGCGGCGGATGGAGGGTTTGCCCCTGCCAGCCGGGTAGGCGCGGCAGCAAGGCGAAACCAATCTGGACGACGGAGGGGAGTTGACGGGGGAGGTGTCCGTGAAATGGATTCGAAATCAGGCAAGTCACGGCTTTTTGGCCTGGGCAGAGGACCTGCGGGGACGACAGGGTCTTTGCCGTTGGAACGAATGCGAAAAAGGTGGCGAGCCGGGCACTCGGGCGTATATTCTCTGGTGGCCAGGCAAGCAAAATCGAAATTCCGGCTGAGTGGAGTTCAGCACCGATAGCCGGTGTAAGAAACGACAAAGAAAGTGAGGTCAAATGCGTAGAAACAGTCTGTTCCTCCTCCTCGTCGTCCTTCTCACTTCTGTCTGGACTGCACATGCGCAAGAGGCGTTGGTCGCCATGGATCTTGGTCCCGCCTCAAGTCGAGTGCCTATAACTGAGTCCGATTGGCAGGCGGGAGTCACCTTCGATCGATTCTTTCGGGCGAACGGCCAGAACATTCCTGTAACCCCCACCTCCGTCTATGTTGTGTGGGATTCTGCGGCTCTCTACGTGCGCTTTGTTTGCGCAGATCCGGAGCCGATCTATCGGAACGGTGTGCGGCTGCGCCGAACCGATCGTGTCGAAGTGGGCTACTTGGCTCCTGGTGCGCAACAGCAGGATCTTTGGCAATTTGATGCCGATCAGAGGGGGCAGGCATTGGTACGGCACGCCGGACGTCCGGAACAGCACGACGTGAAAACTGAGATTGGCGCGGCTGGCTGGAGCGCGGAAATAACCATTCCCTGGAAGGAAATCGGAGGGCTGCCATCAAAACCTTTCCTGCTGCAGTTGTCGCGCACTCGCCGACTCACCGGTGAAGTGCTAAGCCCGTCAGCCGCGGATTTTCACGATGGTCCGGCAGATACCGTTCGTGCCCCTGCGGCAACAGATCAATTCATCGAGGTCAGCCTCGGAGGCGCAAAGGGGATCAAGACCGCCGGTTCTGGACTGATAACGCTTCCATCGGGCACTCGACGCTGGGAACGCAGAGCCCTGTTGCATCACGCCAGCATCCAGGAACGCAAGCAGCTTGCGCGTCTCCAGCAGGAACTCGGCTCCCAGCCTACGACAGGCCCCAATTTGGCCGAGCGTGTCCATCTTGCGGAAATTTGGTATGACCTGCTGGACCAGGAAGGCGTCAGCTTCCATTGGGATAGTGGCGTTTGGCTGCTGCAGCCCGGAGAACTCGATCCCTGGACAGCCCGGCACAAGTTTAATGATGCGCTCAGGCAAGGCGATGAGCAGGCGGCATGCCAAATCATCGATTCGCTCCTGAAGCATTTCAGCCGTTTATCCCAAGCATGGTTCGCCGATGGGACGCCGGGCGATGTGCGAGAGGATGCGTGGACTCCGATCAGCGTGATCGAATCTGCCGCTATGGCGAACGACGAAGTTGTCCTGCAAGCACGCGCCGGCCAGAAACCTTTCGACCTGTTCGTTTCGTTTCCCTCGACCGGTGGTGTCCGGCTTCATGGACCGTCCGTAGGCCATTTTGCACCCGCCCAGCTGTCGACCATCCAACTCACCAAGGCCGCGAACGGAGTTCATGCGGCTACGAACAATCTCACCGTGGACGTAGCTTTTGGAGTGTTCTGGCATATTGATCTCCGCGTCTCGGGGAACTCGCAACCTGTTTGGGCGCTGCGTCAGGGGGACCTGTCAATTCGTCAGGACGACAGTGGCAAGATTGCGGGCGTGGACCTGAGAGGTGACCTGAAGCCCGCTGACAAAATCGTTGGCCTCGGCGAACGGTTTGATTCTCTCGATCAGCGCGGCAAGACTTTGACCCTGTGGCAGCTTGATGCATGGGACTCCACCACGTTGGGCGGTCTCAGCAACCAGGCATATAAGCCGGTCTCGTACTGGCAGAACACATCCGGATATGGAGTGTTTTGGAATACCAGCTATGAAATCCGCGCCGATTTCGGTAATGACCAGGAGAATCGTTATCGCGTGACGGCAAACGGCCCCACGTTTGATCTCTATATCTGGCAAGGTGAGCCCAAAGAGCTCCTGCAAAGGTACACGGCTCTGACCGGAAGGCCGTTATTGCCGCCGGCATGGGCGTTTGAGCCCTGGGCGGGAGGAGGCGGCGAACGATGGGCGGAGGAACGGTGGGAGAGCCCCACGCAGAACATCTTGAATGTCATTGACCATTTCCGCCGGCTCGACATTCCTCACTCCGCTATTTACGCCGAAGGTCCGGCAAGCTTTGATCCTCTCTTGCATCGCAAGCTCGCGCCAATGGATATTCACGTCCTGACATGGGGCCGAAGTCAGCCCGTCGACTGGACCATGGACAGAATCAAAGCAGCTCTTCCGGATGTTTCCGAAGATAAGCTCCCGCTGATGAGGCTGGCGACCGGAAAGATATATCTATTACAGCCGCCTCACGTGTTAGCCCCGCAGTATCCTTATATTGATTTCACGGCACCACGCAGCATCGATCTGTTGCGTGCGTTTTGGAAGGAGCGCCTGGATCTGGGAGTCGCCGGGACGATGGCCGATTTCGGGGACCTGGTTCCGCGCGATGCGCTGTTCTACGACGGTTCAACGGGAGAAGAGATGCACAATTGGTACGTCCGTTCATACAACCATGCGGTGCATCAAGTATTTCAGGAGCGCCGGGGAGATGATTTCATCCTGTTCGCGCGCGGTGGTGCACCAGGAAGCCAGGTGGATGCCGGACAGATGGCCGGAGATCACGCCACGGATTTTCGGGGTTTCGACGAATCGATCATCGGTGGCCTGAGTGTCAGCACATCGGGATTTTCCAATTGGGGTTCGGATCTTGGTGGCTATTGGGGCAAGGCCGACGAAGAAGTGTATCTGCGCTGGGTTGAGTTCGGCACATTCTCTCCTCTGATGCGTTTCCACGGAACGGAACCAAGAGAGCCGTGGTACTACAGCGAAGCCGCGGTTGGCGTCTACAAGAAGCTGATGTGGGTGCGCGAGAATATCGTCCCCTACGTCTATGGCTCGGCCCAAGACACGCATGCCACCGGTGTTCCGCTGATGCGCTCGATGCCAACGGTTGCCTGGGACGAATACATGTTCGGGGATGACATGCTTGTAGCTCCGGTTCACTCCCAGGGAGAGCATCGTACGATCATTCTTCCCCAGGGGCATTGGACCGATCTTTGGACGGGAGCGCCCGTCGCCGACGGTAAACATGAATGTGACGTTCCCGTCGACGACATTTCGGTTTTCCTGCGCGCTGGCGCGCTGGTTCCGGTGGAATTAGCGCCCAACCTTGCGCTCGGTGAATCGATGTCTGAGGGCAAGGTGTCCGCCTTGATGGTGACTCCGCCGGATACGGAACCGACCACGCATAACTGGAAACTTCCGGCTCATTCGGAGGTCACACAGCTTCATTTGGCCGCCGAGGCCGACGGCTTTACCGTTACGGCCGAGAACTGGCGCGAGCTCCAATATGTGCTCGTATCTGGACTGCGAACCGCCACCAAGAGCGTTACCGTTGACGGCCAGAGCGTGCCGGAGTTTGACGCGGAACAGAAGATTTCGCTTCCACCGGGATGGCAAATGGTAGGGAGCGACCGATTGCTCGTTCGCCTGCCAGTCGGTCTGAAACACGTGATCCGCTTTTCTGAGAAATGACGGCGAAAGAATCTATAAGGGTTTGCTCTTCCAGGCAAAGAAGAATCACGTACGACCAGAAGACGAAGTCCTCAGACAGGTCCGTAAAATGGAGAAGCTCGCCCCCGGTAGCGCAGCAGTGTTTGAATACCGGCGAGACGGCTATCGTGCACTGCTCGGGAATGTTCTTCTCCGAGTTCGATCGCAGAGCCAGAGTTTAGTCGAAAGATTTTTTTTCGATGGGCTCGTTCTCAGGCGAAGAGTTCCTTTCCTGCAAAATCGGCCTTTGCCGAATGTACTATGACGCCGTCCGTAAACTTCTAGTGGTCCCGATGGGCGATAATGACGCGCTTTGCCCTAGAGCTGCGCCACAGGGTTCTTGTTGAGGTAGAAGAGCTGGGCTAGCGCCTCATGACGGTAGAAACTCTTGATGATTCGGACGCCTGACACAGGAATGCCACAATGCCTTTCACCACGCTGACCGATGAAGAAGAAAAAGAAATGTGGCGGCTGTCGCGTCTCTACTGGAAGGAAGCCCTGCGATGCGAGCGAGCGAAGGCGCATCTCCCAGGATGCGTCATTCTCGGCTCCGCGCTCGAAACCCTTCTGATCCTCATGATTAATTGTTTCTCGGACGAGGCGGAACTGACCGGAAGGCATACGCTGAAAAAGGAGGTGCCAAAGCCCCCATTGGATTGGCAGCTCGTGGAATTGTTGAGAGTAGCGAGAGCCGCAAAGTGGCTGCCTGCGGCCTTGAACCCGGACGACGACTGGGATAGCAGAAAGGCACGCATCGGTGACTGTGCCGAGCTGGTTCGTATGGTTGGAAATCTCGCGCACCCGGCGCGCTATTTGAAGGATCATTACCGCAAGAGGGTCACAAAGAAATATCTCCAGAGGCAGTTCGAACTCGTGCTCCTCTGCCGGGACTGGCTTTCCACTCGCAATAACAAAGCCCTCTTGGAACATATGAAGGCAGAAGGTACTCGCTCACGCTATAGCGAGAAGTACCGCGCCATTTTCGGTGCGGATGTCATTTTGGCAAAGGACAGGCACTCTTGCCGCGCTTTGCATCGGCCTTGTTTTTACACTCAAATTATGCTTAGGATACGGGCTGCGGATGCTCTTCTCCCCGACGAGACTTCTTTCGCATGAAAGGAGCCCCACCCTACTGCGGAGGATTTTGACCATGACTCCTAATCCTAATATCTCTCGCCGCCGGTTTATGCAGGCTGCCGGTGCGGCTTCAGCGGGTCTGGCTCTGGGCCCCTACTGGGGGTTCGGCAAGGCCACCCTTATTAAGCCCCTGCGGCGCGACACGGGCCGGATGCATTTTGAGGCGACCACGCTCGGCCTGGGTGGGCAAGCGTCGCTGCAATGGACGCCAGCGGACGTCGATCCGGTCAAGATCATTTTGAAGGCGTTCGATTTGGGCATCAACTATTTTGATACCTCTAACGCGTACGGCCCAAGCCAGATGAATTTCGGTAAAGCCTTTCGGGAACTCCATTTGACGCCCGGTCAGACGGGATATGACGAACGGCGTCGGCGCGAGATCTTCCTGACCAGCAAGACCATGCTGCGTTGGGGAAAGGGTGGATATGCGAAAGAAAACTTGAGAAGCTTCAGCGACGGCAAGCAAAGTTTTCACGCCATCGATGACCTGAAGCGCACCCTGACGCAAGTCTTCGGCGATGGGAGGGGGGCATACCCTTCCGGCGCCTATCTGGATATGGTTCTTATCCATAATCTGACCTCCATGGCGGAAGTCGAGGCGGTCTGGGAAGGTTTCGACAAGCCGGACCCACGCCCCGAAAACATCGGGACGCTGGCGGCCCTGCTGGATTATCGCGACGGCACTAATCGCACAGGTCTCAACCCCAAAGAGGAGAAGCTGATTCGCCACTTGGGATTTTCCGGCCATCATTCACCGCCGGTGATGATCGAAATGATTCAACGGGACAAGGGCAACGTTTTCGATGGCATGCTAGTGTCCATCAACGCCAACGACCGGCAGAGCTTCAACATGCAGTACAACATCATTCCGATCGCGGTGGCAAAAGGTATGGGGGTGATCGGCATGAAGGTGTTTGCGGATGGTGCCATGTACAGGAAGGAACCCGACGTGGAACCGCGCACGGCCCAACACGTCGTCCGAATCGTGGGCAGTGATTCGCTACCGAGCCGGCGGTTAGTGGAATACGCGTTGTCGACACCGGGCATTGGCACGGTCATCATCGGTACGGGACAAATCTCCGAAGATCCCGAGAGTTGCCAACTGCAACAGAATCTCGCAGCGGCGCAAATAGCGCCCAAGGAGCTTAGCGCTACCGACCGGCTTGCCATCGAAAAACTGGCTAGCGTGCCGAAGGATGGCAAGACGAACTATTTTCAACTTCCTAAGCAGGAAATGACGCCTCCCCGGGATGCCTTGGCCAAGCAGGAAGTGCGTGCGGGGAAACGCGTAGTCAGCCTGAACTGGCAAACGGCCTACGCCGGCGACGAACCGATCTCACACTATGAGATCTGGCGGGATCACCAGATGGTGGACCAGGTAGCCTACCAGCCACAGACCAGCAAGAAGCCGTTTGAGTTTGCCGATGCCGTCAGCGACAAGACTGCTCACACTTATCAAATTGCTACTGTCGACGCGGCGGGTCACAAGGCCTTGACTGAAGAAATCCACGTGGTGTCAGTTGCCTAGCAGGCGGGTGGCGGAGAAATAGCGTGTCGCTTGAGGCTGGGCTGTTCCGCGATCCAGAGGCAAAGAGCAAATCCCATTCCCACCATATCTCCGGAAAGATGAGCTGTGCGCCGCGCTCGTAAAAAGCTTTCCACCGCCCTGTGCAGGTGTGCGGGAAGAGTGCAGTAGTCGGCGAGCGGAGTCTGGCGTCGAAGACACAAGGCCACAGCTCGCGAGAGATCGCCTCAATCCTCGGGCTCCGCAGCATAGCCTCGTTTCACTGTCTGTTTTCGCCACCACTCGTCCCACTAGCGGCCAGTGAGACTTACCGTCGTTTGTTTTCCCAAAGACTCTTCTTCTTTGCCTTCAGGCCCTTACTGGACACCGAGAACTGGCAATACGGATGTCCGTCTTCAGCGCTGCTGTCAATAACTGTTAAAGGACGCCGGAAAATGGCTTCCTAATCCGAAACGACGGTTCCCTAGACCGTTGTACCCGATGCAGTTCGCCTGCTTTAGAAGCAACTGCGCTTAAGGAAAGCACCTGCTCACGAGGCACGTGCTCTCCTTCATTGTCCCTATCGGGTTGCAGACGGCTGGAAACCCTAGCCGAGCGCTGCTACTTCAATGAAATCCCGCACACTAAAATGCGATTCGACCTTGGCCGCAACTTCCAGGCAACTTGCGGTGGGCAGCACGGGATACTCTGTGCGGCGGGGGAATTCACTGTAGGTTCGCCCTTCGAGCCGTCGGCCTGCTTCGGCCTTGCGAACTCCTCCCCACTGCTTAAAGAAGAAGGGAATTTCGTTGTCCCTGCATTGGTTTCTCACGGAGATTACCCACTCCTTCTTCATCGGCCTTGCACCCCGACCGCTCTCTCCACCCACAATCACCCAATGAATATCATCGAGATTGAGCGTGCCGAGATCTTCGAGCAACGGCTCCACGGAAAGGAAGCGAACGGCCGCTTGGGCGGCCTGCAAGTCCTCGATACGTGACAAGCCATGCTTCCTATTCTCCACGCTGACTCCCCACCAGATGTGTGGTGCCGTAGATGCGAATCCCAATACCGAGTTTAGAAGTGCCCGCAGACGTGCGGACCGTTTTGTCAGAACTTGATAGGTGTGCCAATTTGCGGTCACCATCACTCGCACGACGGCGAGAACATAACTGTCTGGTACCCGCTCATGGAATAGATCGCTCATCGAATTGACGAAAATCATTTTCGGCTTCCGCCAGCGCAGGGGTTCGCCCAGCTTCTCCGGGACCAGACGCAAGTCGAAGCCGCGCTCGTACGGATGTCCCTTCACCCCTCGGAACCGTTCGGCAAACTGTTCGGCATAGCAGTGCTTGCATCCGGGGCTGATTTTCGTGCAACCACGCACCGGGTTCCACGTTGCCTCCGTCCATTCGATTTTCGATTGCTCACTCATGCTGGAATGAAAAATCTCCTCTCGGTCGTCCGCCCATCAGCCCCAGGTTCGGTCTTCTGGAACTAGATACGGCAGCCCTAAGATTCGAAATACGTCTTCCTCGGCATCCACTTTAAGCACGTTACCGTGTCCATCCTCAATCCCGTCGCCGGAGGCCCGGAGCTTCATTCCGAGTTCTTTCGCTCGCTGCGCGAGCCGGATGTTGTGCTCCTTGCTTCCGGTGCGGATCAAAAGAAGCGTCGCCCATGTCTCCTGTCGGGCGACGTAAAGATCGATGGGGATTCCCGTCTTGGTTGCGACAAAGCACTTTACCTTGTCCCTTCCCCGAACGGAAGCGAGGCTACCTCTCTCGACCAGATGCCCGAGAAGTGCCTCTAACGGAGTCGAACCACCCAGCGAAAACTCCTCAGACAAAGTCTTCGGCAGGAGAACGAGATCGATATCGTGAACCACCGGGTTTCCCCGCCGGAGAGAACCCGCGATCTCGATACGGTCACAGGCCGGCCGAAGCTCCTCCACAATCTTCCGCGCAACAGCTCGGGCAACTTCGGCCGGAAACATCCTGGTGGCCTCCATCGCCTCTACCCAAACCGGATTACCGTTCCATCGGGAAACGTGCCGTTCCTCCGGCCTTCCTTCGCCTCGACTATGGATAATTCGCCGGTCAGTTCCATGTGTTTGAGAATTTGCGTTTTGAAATGGGTCCTCAGAAACGGAGTCTCCGCGAGCACAAAGTCGCTCAGCTCCTGGATCGATACATCGGTCCCTCGGAAGCTCGCAAGGAGCATACGCTTTAATCCCTCGAAATCGGGCTCATCCGGGAAAAGTTTTATGGTCCGATTGGCATCCGTGTAGTCCGAAAACTGAAACGTTCCCGCCGGGTCCACCTTCCACATCGCCTCTTTCATCTTTTCAAGCCCACGTAAACTATGGGTGCCAAAAAACAGAAAATAATCCGTTCGGTTGCCCTGATTCAGCATCTCGAAGGAGCGCACGTGTTCGATTGCCGCTGCGCGCAGTTGGTCGCGGTAGATGTCATGAATCATGCGCCGCCGCTCGTCCGGATCCTTGACTTCCAAGACTTCCCTCCAGGCGTCGGTTCCAAACAGCCGATCGTACGTGTCGGCATGGTCGGGGTGGCCCAGGAACCGATTGATCTCTTCATACATGAAGGTCACGAGAATCTCGCACTTTGGATTCTGCATGATCCGCTGCACCGTGCGGAACGGTGTGTGGGAAAAACCAAACGGATCGATAAACACGAGGCTCGGCGCCAGGGTTGCTTTTTTCTCCTCCAGCCGATCGAGGACATCTGCCATTTGGTCGTCGAACACCCCGTGGATACAATGCACCTTGAAATTGGGCGGCAACGTCGGCTTGATCTGTTGGATGGTTTGCTCAAGGTGGTCAAACCTCTTCTTGTCCTTCTCGATGAACGTGAACACCACTTCCGAGTCCGGCCGGGCCTGGTGATCGCGAGCCGATATAAGAGCAAGAAGCGGTGACCCGTCTTCCCCACCCGCGTACCGCCCCGGGCCGGCAAAACCGTCGATGTACAAAACGCGCTGGTTGTACTTCGTCATGATGGGAAGCCAGGCCTCCCAGTAGCGGCGAAGGATGGTGTGCTTCGATTGCGTGTGCGGGTCAATTTCCCAGATGGTTTCGAGTTTCTTGGCCAAAGCCCTCTGCTCCAGGGAAGCACAGTGTCGGGCTTCTCGACGGTTCCCTTTAACCCACCAAGGCTTTCCTCGAAGATGGTACAGTTCTAGGTACGTTGACAATGCTTAACCCCCAAAACCTTTTCCGACGTTTCCAGCCGAGCAACGTCCCTTTCTGCTCCATAGCGAACATATCATATTCGCCTTTTATTCGCCATCACTGAAACGCCCCGCTTGCCGTTTCGTCCGCTAAAGTCCTCTCAATCAAGCGGTGGCAGCTGGATTGTAAACCGTTCGTAATCCTGAAATCGTGACGCGCTCCGCTGCGCAAGATCCTTCATCTCAGCGCACCCTTGGAATTCACTACGTACTTTTCGCGCCTCAACACCGTGGTAGCCGATCGGTCGTACGCAAACGCCTGATTTGAGGCAGGCACGCAACAACACGTGAGCCCCCTGCTTTGGAAGCAGGCAGCCTCTCAAGGCATTTCGTGATGGGCGCCCAACCCCTGACCCCCTGCTTGCAAAGCACCGGCATCCTCTCTAACAACTCCTTCCTCTCTCTTGGTTTCCAATGTTTTCAATAATTTGGGGAATCTGCTTTTCGCTCGAAGCTAACCTCAATGCAATCAGAAAGTTTGATTTTTGCACAGTTCGTGCACAGTTCCACAGCAGTGTTCGCCTTGTATTCGCCAGTAGTGTTAGAATCGATCTTTCGAGAAATTCCAGGACCTGAACCGGATGCGCAAGATCCCGGAGAATGGATGGTCGCTGTGCAAATTCCTGATTGGGTCCAGAGCATCGTGGACAGCTATGCGGGGCAGGAAAAGCCTTTCCAGGAGTGCGAGATCAGCAGCGCGCTGGGTAAGGGGCATCGAGAGAAAGGGAACTTGAGCGAGGAATACGAGCAGGGGTTCCTGAGTGAGTGGTCCGCATTTCTCTTCGGGGCGAACAGGCTGAGCGATAGCGTGTGGGGAATTTTCTTTTCGCCGATGATGACGATGAAAAAGGCAGATGGCACACCTTTTCACTCGCCGGACATCAAGGATTTGGACGCAGAAATTATCGCTCACTGGGAGGAGCGCGCGAAGAGCTGTACGAATCCCGTCATGCGCGCCAGGTACGCGGACCTGGTCTGGGACATTAAGAACACTGTCACAGGGCAACGGCCGAATGTCGAATTTGCAAAACTCGGCATCAGCTCGTATTTGGACGCCGTCCAAAAAGAACGCTACACGAACGAGATGTTCGGTGTTGACTGGCTTGCCCGAGCCCTCCAACTCGCGCGCTCCATAAAAGATCAGGATCGCATCAAGCAAGCCGTGGATTTGATGTTCACCTTCTACGACAAAATTGCGGACGTGGGGCACACGGGAAGGTGGATTTTCCTGTTCGACATTTTGTATGGAGAGAAGTGTATTAGTGCCGACCAGGAGGCTCGGATCATCGCGCAGCTTGAGACGATGTTCTCGAAAATCACCGATACAAACCCATCGGCATCAGGCGTGTACCGTGCCGATCCGTTTGCGGCCGAAGCAGCCGCAGACCGACTCCTGCGGCACTACCACAAACTCAACGACAGGCCGAATGTTGAACGCGTGATGAAGGCTTTCGGAGCCACTTTTGAAGACATGGTGGGAAAAGCGAATCCCGTGATGGCAAGCATTTTTCTTCCACGCATCATCGAGCGTTATCAGCAGGAGGGGCTGAAGGAAGACGCGGAGCGAGCGCAATTGCTCGCACAAGAGAAGGCGAAGAATATCGCACCCGATATGAAATCCGTCTATGTCGAGAGCGGCCTCAAAAAGGAGGACGTTGACAATCTCGTGGCAAAGTTGATTCAAGCGGGCGATCCGGATACGTCCTTTACGCGGATAGCCGTATACTTCATGCCTGACGTTGACGCCGCACGGACGCTCCTGCAGCGGCTGCGCACCGATGCTCCATTCCTGAGCATGATTCCGGTCAGTTTCTTGGACGAAGCTGGGAATCCAAGGGCCGTGATGGGCGCGCTTGATGACGATGAAGACGGACGGCTCTATCAGCAGTTAGGGCGTAGCTTACAGTTCTTGCAACCGATCCTCAACTACACGCTGGAGAAGTTCCGCGAAGTCCTCCACCCAAGCGTGGATGATGTGCTGGCATTTCTGTCAAAATCCCCGCTATTCTCCAATCTGCGCCAGGAACTCCTGCGGGACGGCCTGGCCGCATACGAGCAGGGCGATTTCGTCAAAGCCATTCATGTTTTAATACCGCAGGTGGAATGTGCTCTTCGAGAGTTTCTCGGAAGGTTGGGAGTCCCCACACGAAAGCCTGCGCGGAACCATCCCGGCGTTAACGAGGCCAAGAACATGAACGACATCCTGGCTGACCCGCGGATGCGTGCGGTCCTGAAGGAACGGCTCTGGCGATACCTCACCTTAGTCTACGTCGAAAAGCGGGGCGGGCTCAATCTGAGAAACGATGTTGCCCACGGTCTCCTCGATCCGGCCGCGTTCAACCGGCAGATTGCAGACTACGTGCTCCATACCCTGCTGGCCCTTAGCCTAGTCCGTGAAAAAAAGAAAGAGAACGGAACAGGGCGAGCGCAATGATCGCGCCCCCTATCAGTTCGCTCCTCCGTTATGATAGGCCAAGCAGTGAATCATCACCTGTGATTTCCGCGTATATCTGGTGGAGTTTGCCTGTGCACGGGCACGCGACTAGTCTCCAGTAGCGACTTCCACCTCCAGCGTCACATCATGAGTAAGGTGCGGCATTGACAACTGGTAACCCGTATTCCGCGCCCGCTGGGAACGAACCCGGTCTTATCGCCAGAAGACATTCCTATTGATCTTTCCGCGATGCACCAAGTCTTAAATCCAAAGCGCATGAGTTTCTGCGCAAGAATTGTCTTTATCGTCGTTCTAACTATGAAGCCAGGACTGCTGGCGCCCTCGTTGAATCGCCTCGCTAGGTGGTGCGCGGACGCTCGCCGAGGCTCACGCTCCCTCGGGAAAAGGGTTAGCATGTGTACATCTTGAGCTTTTCGCGTTCTTTGTAACCATGGGCAGAGTTTGGAATGAGGAAGTGGGGATCTATGTCCCGCGAAATAAGATTTCTGCATGTGGTGCTTACCTCGTTGCTGGCTTTTTTGACGGCTCTGGTGTTGGCGGCGGGAGACCTGCCTCGAAGCGATTCCCGGCTGTCATTGCAGGTTCTTAAGTCGCTGGAATACACCAAAGCGACAGACGGTAAGGCGAGTGGGGCGCTCGGATATTCTGAATTGTGGGACTTCATGAATGCCTGCAAAGCCTATGCGAAGGGCGTCGAGATACTCCCACGATTTCACGAACCTATTCTGACGAGGGGTGAAACGGGCATTTCCGTATTTAAGAAAGTCTCCCCTAGCGTCGTGATGGTGGTCACCGCGAATTTCAAAGACGACAAGGTTACCGATTCGGGTCTCGGAACGGGAGTCATCATCGATCCTGCGGGCGACGTCCTGACCAATTGGCACGTCATCCATGGATTTGAAACAGGAATCATCTTTCTGAAGCCTGCCTTTGGTACGGAACCGGATAAGAACGACGCGTACGGAGTGAAGCTCATTTTGGAAAGTGAACAGGCAGATTTAGCCATGCTAAAGATTGTTAAGCCTCCCGCCGGTTTGCTTCCCGTGAACTTCGGTGATCTTTCCTCCATTCAGGTGGCCGAGGATATCCACATCATTGGCCATCCGCACGGTCAATTGTGGTCCTACAGCACGGGAGTCGTCAGCCAGGTCCGCAACAATTTCGACTGGGAGTATGCGGATGGATCGAAACACGTCGCCAGAGTGCTGCAACTGCAAACGGCGATTAATCCGGGCAATTCCGGGGGCCCGGTGCTAGACAACAATGCGAAGATGCTAGGCCTCGTCGCGATGAGCGAAGAGGGACAAAACCTGAACTACGCCGTGGCCGTGGACGTCATTAAGGATTTTGTGAGCAAAGCGCTCGCGAACAAAACCAGAGGAGCAGATGCGCCGTCCTCCGCCGAGAGCGGAGAGCCATTTGTCGCGAATACCGGGGATGGCCTGTCCGTAGTGAAAATTGTCTACGCAAATCTGGTGTCCTACACAATCCGCGATCCAAAAGGCGTCCCGATCGAACAAATCGCCGAGAGCACCGACGGAGACCTCTTGACCGGTTCGAAGCGCAATGAATTCGGCGGATTTTCGGAATGGGTTTTCAAACCATCTTCAGGAAGACCCGTCTCGATAAAGTCTTCCGGAGTCGAACCCGATGTGGTCACTCACGCTGACGCAAACTAAGGGCGCGGACGCCACAAAGTCATTGGACCTCGGTGCAGGAGGTAGAGTACTAAAGTGGCATTGCATCTAGACCGAGAACATCTTTGCATGGGAAGCGGGAGACGCTTGGCGTGTTCTGCCATCATTTTCTGGAGTGTCATGGCCCTTTCCGGCGCGTCCGTCTTCGCACAACAAAACGTAGGCTTCGTGCTCGAAATGCATGGAAAGTGGACTGACGGTGACGCCCAGGGGTTCTTGAAATTGGGGCAACTGCTACCGTCAGAAGCGGTGTTGGCGAACGCCGCTCCAGTGGACGAGGACCGCATCGTTATCGCGAATCTCCATGGCGAGATTATTAAGACAATTCGCTGCAAAGATGGAGTTTGCCGAGAGTGCACGGAATCAGGTGCCTGTTACGATCCCATCCATCCCCTGCCAAAGGCCGGAGATTCTGCCGGCACCGTCTCCACCTTGCTCAATGCAGTTCTGGACCTCTTTGTGGAGAAGCCCGAGCGTTACTCTGTTCACAGAGTGCGCGGAGCGGCCCCAGAAGTCATAAAAAGTGAGGTTGTCCGGCTGGACGCTAACACAGTCGAGCTTGCTTCGTTGTTCGAAGGCAAGGAGAAGGGTCGCTACGAAGTACAGTTTGTCCCGATCTCGGAGAAGACCAATCGTGGCGAAAAATCCTTCGAGGGCAGCATCAACTGGAATCCAGGCGAGAAGGCAGCCTTAGCTTTGCTTGGCCTTGTGCAAGGCCTTTACGAGGTTCATCTGTTCCGCGGCTCGTCAATGACGACCGCTTGGATCCTTTTGTGCGGCGGCGCCGGGTACCAACATTCGGCGGACTCCTTCGGGGAGTTTGTGCGTCAGACGGAGAGCTGGGGCAAAAACGTCACGCCGACGACTAAGCAAGCCTATCAACGTGCTTTTCTCGAGTATCTCGATCTGCACAGATCGGGGTCAGACCAGTGACCGTCGAAGAACACGGTGCCCCTGCCGCAGGTGAGGTGAAGAGAACGGATACCGTTCCGCGACCCCGCCTTGCGAGACGCCTTTTGAGGGCACTCCCAGTCGTTGCGGCCCTGGTGCTTCTGACCTGGATATTCGGTCACTCCGGTGTACTTCATAGAGTCGAAAGAGTGGTTTCGGACGCACAGGTGCGCCTGAACCGCGCCCCGACCGACAGCCCCGTGGTCGTCGTTGACATCGACGACGAGGATTATCGAGAGCTTTTTGGAAGCACCAGCCCGCTGGATCCAATGCAACTGGAGAAACTCCTCTCCAACATTGCGAAGGGTCAGCCGTCCGTCATCGGAATCGATATCGATACGTCCGATGCGCGATTCGCAACACGATTTACGCTCGGGAACTGGAGTCATCAGTTGGTGTGGGAACGAGAGCTCCGTAATGTCCCGCAAGAAGGTACAGAAGGGGAACAACTACACCCTCTTGACATACTCGGCGGTCAGAAAGTCATCAATCCTGCGACGAATTCCTCGGGTCTTCCGCTTCTCATTGACGACTCAGAAGACAAAGTGACCCGCAGATACCGCCGGTCGATATTCACGCAAAAAGGATTGCTGCCGTCCTTTCCGTCTGCCATTGCAAAGGCGTATCTCCGAAACGACCCTGAAAAGCTCGGGAAGCTCGCAGACTCACAACAAGATCTCCTCATCCGCTATTCCGGGAATCCCGAGGGTTCCCACCGGCTCCATTTTTCCGCGAGAAAGATAAACGAGCTTTCGAACAACTGGCCTGAAGCGAGCCCGATTCGCGACAAGATCGTCCTTCTGGCCGGCTCCTATCTGGGACAAGACCGGCACGAAACCCCCATGGGACAACTGACAGGACTTGAAGTGATGGCCAATGTCGTTGAGACGGAGCTGGCGGGCGGCGGTGAAAAACCCCCGAGCAGCGCGGTCCTACTCCTCCTCGAACTGTTTGAGGCGTTTGTCCTGATCCTACTGTTCCACGCGCTGAGATTTCGGCTCGCTCTCCTCTGGAGCATTCTGCTCATCCCAGTGATGGCCATGTTCTGCAGTTTCCTTGCCTATCGCAACGGAGGCCATTTTGTGCAGTTCGTATTCGTGCTGCTGGGGCTGCTCATCTTCGAGGTGTACGAACATTTCCGGAGGAGCACTATTCCGAACCTATACCACGACATCAAAGGGGTGTCCCACTCGTGAGTTTCCAGACGGACTTTGTGCGGTTGTTTCTGCTCTCTTTCGCTCGAATGACTTAGGGGTGAAACATAGGAAAGTACTCGCCCCGAATCCACGTAACGGGTTCATAAATGTTCCAGAATAGAAATCGATAAGTTTGGTTGTAACGCGGTGAGGACGCTCTGCAGATTTAGAATGGGCAAAGAAACCCAATTCCGGGCGATTTTCTGTTTGTGTCTCTTCGTCTCCTCGCTTCTCTGTCACTCCGCGCCTGCCTTGGCACAAGATCGGGCGAGCGCGGACCCGACAATCCCCGCGGAGTTAACGCTGGCAGACCCTGAAATCCGAGCGCTGCTGGCATTTGAAACCTGCAAGCCCAACGGCGCCGTCTGGACAGAGAAGCTCGAGAAGGCGCTGCAAATGGCAAACAGTCGGGGACTCGTCGGTGACCGGGCCGTTCTTGAAGCCTCGCTCGCTTCCGCGGTCTTCGTCCAAGGCAATGCCGAACAAGCCGTTCTGCTTTTTCAAAAGGCGCTACAAGATTCGATCGATGCCAAAAGGCAGGTCCTGCAGGCCGACATCCTCATTTCGCTGTCCTCCGAAGCACAGATGAAAGGAAATACCCAGCGAGAGATGGATCTTGTCCATCAGGCGCTCTCCTTGTCCGAGAGGAGTGGAAATCTCTATGGAAAGGCTAGGGCTCTTGGCGAGTTGGGAAAGCTCGAACTCCAGAGCGGGAAAAATGACGAAGCGGTAAGTCTTATCGATCAGGCGCTCGATATCGACAAGCTGAACGGATACAAGTTCGAGGCCCTGCACCTATTCTACAAAGGTTCGTACCAAGGTTTCGTCGGGAAAGAGGAGGAAGCGCTCCAGACCTTAGCCGACGCCAGGGTAAAGGCCATCAGCGCCAAGGACACCTTGACTTTCATTCAGGCCGACAATGCGTATGCCTTTGGATTAGTGAAGAAAGGCAAAGTCGACGAGGCCCTCCGGCAGATGGATTTGGTCAATCGAGCGGACATGCGAGAATTCGTTCCGGATGCCGCCCTTCGAACCTGTTTGGAATCATACCTTCAACTCCCTTTCGTGCGCTTAATTTGGCTTGAGGGCTTCGCCAATGTTCTTGAGGCTGCCAACCAAAAGGAAAGAGAAATTGGCGTTTGGGAGGAAATATTTTCGACAAGCCAAGGATTGGGCTTGACCGCCGGAGAGGCCGAGGCCAAGGAAAAAGCCGCGAATCTCGAGAGTCAGTTGAAGAAAACAGATGAAGCACTCAAAGATTATGCGTTGGCGGCGGACCTTTATCGAAAGCTAGGAAACGAAGCTTTCGTTGACAGGGTTGAGATATCCGAATCCGCCTTGCTGGTGAACGTCGGTCGAGGGAGCGAAGCCGTTCCCCTGGTGGAGGAAATCGCGTCCTATGCGGAACAACACAAACTCCGCGAACTCGAGTTCCGAGCAAATATCACTCTCTCCGGAATCTATCAGCCAGCTGGTGAGATGGCCAAGGCGCGCACTGCCCTCGAAAGGGCAACATCCCTGGTTCGTCCCGGTCCATTTGATGAAGAGCTTGACAACAAAACAGTGCATCTCGCGTACGTCTCCCTCGCTGACGTTTACCGAAAATTGGAGACACCCACAAAAGAACTCATTTCTATCGATCAGGCGTTTTTTGTTTCCTTCCACCTGAAGGACGGCGACGCGCAAAAAAGAGAGGTCGACTATCTTGACCAGCGTCTGAAAAGGCTAAGTATTCGGGAGCTTGTGGAACAGCGGCAAAAGGAGGGTCAACTCTCCGAATCCCTGATCTATTCCTACATTCTGTACTTGCGCGACGGGATGCCAGCCAAACCCGCGAAAGATCCAAACTGGCAACGTATCCTGACACTGCCATTCCAGATCATGCAGAAGCCCGGAGGAGCCGGTGACCTCACCGAGATATTGAAAGACCTGGGGCCGTTGCTGAATTTCGAAAAGCTTCCGTTACTGAATGCCCTGGCAAGGTACTACATTGCGGCTGGGGCCGACCCTGACTTGACCGAAAAATATGCCCTTGAAGCAGAGACTCTTGTGAATGGTCTCCAGGGTGACTGGACCGCGCTTAAGGCAGAATGCACGTGTCAACTCGCCGTATCCTACGCCCGGCAGGGTAAGAATGCTCTCGCGCAAACGAAAAGCGCCGAATGCGTCAGCCTTGCCGGCAAATCCCAGGACGAGCAGATTGTCGTCTACGCGGACGCAGCGAACTCTATGGTGTTGGCGCAAACCGGCAACATCGCAGGAGCCAAGAGTTCGCTTCAGAAATTGCTCGCAAAAAACCCCGACAATCCCGACTTACTCGTTCAACTGGCAATGTCGTTTGCCAGCGCAAAGCTTTATGACGAGGCAAACGCGCAGTTGGGGTCTGCTGTCCACAAACTCCTTTCGGCAGGGGACAAACGAACGGCCGCCGGGGCCTATGTACGGGTGTCGATCGTTCTAAATTCAGATTCATCCGATACCGCCAAAAAACTGCAGTTGAACTATTTAAACGCTGCCTTGAATCTCTATTACGAGCTGAAAGCTCCGGCGGACGAAGGTAGCCTTCTCGTCGGACTCGGAGACTATTTCTTAAGGGTTTCCGAGAATAAGTCCGCCGTGGAGGAATATACAAAAGCCAAAGAGCTTGCGCAGAATGCGAGCCAAAAGAACCTTCTCGCGCAGTCGCTGCTGGGGCTGGGCAATGCTTACCAAGCCCAAAAAGACTTTGCCAAAGCGAGTGAATCTCACGCGGCCGCCGCAACCCTTTTTCATGAATTCAGCAACAGCGTGGGCGAAACGAACTCCCTCCGCAATTTGGGACGGGACTACTATCTGCTGAACGACCCGGTAAAAGCGTTGCCAGCCTTGCTGGAGGCCCGGAAGGTGGCAAATAGCGCCGGGCCCCTCTACGCGTACTTTGCCGCGTATTTTTTGGGCGACTACTACGATTCCCAGGGCGAATATGAGAAGGGGCTTGCGTCCTTTCGAGACGCGGCGGAGATTACTAACAAAGCTGGCGATACGGAACATTTGGCGTACTCCCATCTTGCGCTTGCTGGGGTAGTTGGCTTTCTCGGAGCCTGGGAAGATTCTGTAACCGAAGCAGAAATTGCTCTGAAACTCTTCGAAAGGCTGGGAAATAGAGAAGGGCAGGCTGCCTGCTGGGCCCATCTCACGTCAATCTATTCCGATCGAACTTCGTCCCTCAAGGATTTCGACAAGGCCCAAGAATGCTATCGAAAGGCCTTGGAACTAGGGTATGGAAAGACTCTCGGCCTCGACCTGATGGAGATATACCTCCAAACCGGAAAATATGTGGAGGCTGCAAAGATTGCGAGAGAGGACATTCAAGAGTGTTTGAAGGAAAAGGACACCAATTGTCAGGCGCACGGGTTGATCAGTTTGTCCGAGGCGGAGCGGTTAGGCGGGAACCTAAAGGCATCCCGATCTGCGCTAAACGAAGCGCGTCCGCTAGTCGCCAGGTCCCCAGAGCTCTACTTAAAAGGGCGGCTCCAATACCAAGGATCCAGGCTGCTCGCCTCGGAAGGCAAGCTGAACGAGGCTCTCACTTCCTACCAACAACTTATCGCCCTGATCGAAACGATCAAGGGACGACTTGGTGCACAGGAGCAAAAGGGACTCGCGGAAAACTATAGCTTCATTTATGACGAGCTCGTGGCGCTGTTATATTCCATGAGCAAGAATTCCCCCAAGGATCAGCTTGGCTTCGCATCCACTGCCCTCGAATACGCCGAGAAGAATAAGGCAAGACAGTTCGCGGAGAGTTGGGGGCGGGTGTTTAAGAGTCAGATGGCGCTTTCTCTTCCGGCCGCGGTTCGAGAACGCGAGCAGTCCCTCTACTCGCAGCGCGATCGCATTACTGCAAAGCTGGCAGAAGCGTCCGATTCTGCCGGTCCATCGCAGCGTGCTAGCGTACCCAGCCTAAATTCCGAGCTTCTTGGCGTGCAGAACCTGATCCAACTCTTTCTGAAGGACTTGCGAAGCGTGTCGCCTAAGTATGCGGCGATCGCTTACCCGGAGGACATGGCGATAGCCAATCTTCCTCTCCGGCCCGGGGAGACCCTTGTCGAATTCAAGATGACCGAGAATTCTACGTTCGTCTGGATGGTTCAAAATCCGGATGGTAAGGAGAATCAGCTCAAGGCATTTTACGAAGTGGCGAAAAATCGGGCTTGGTTCATCGATAAAGTGTCTTTGGTTCGAAGCCAGCTTAATTCCGACCATCCGGAAGCCGTGGACTTGAAGATCTGCGAGGAATTGTTCTCGGCGCTTTTCCCAAACGACGCGGCAAAGATACTCCAGGATTCCTACGACCTTGTTCTGATACCAGACGATGCACTGTTCGTCCTGCCTTTCGAACTGTATTCCCCTGAGGCGTCGAGAGGAGAATTTCCACTCCTCAAGAAAGCCACGACGTACTACCCCTCTGCCGTCTCTCTGCGCCTTGCTCGAACTGCGAAACTTCCGTCCAACTGGCAGGAGTCGTTTCTGGGCATCGCTGACCCCATCACCTCGGCGCGGGATGAGAGATTCGAATTGGTGAAGCTGCAAAATACACCGGTAAAGAAACCTTCCGCCGGAGACCAAGGTTCAAACGAGAAAGCACAGGTAATAGCACCGGATTCAGAGAAATTACAGTCGAGAGGGTATTCCTTTGAAAGGCTGCCCGGCACTGCCGTGGAAGTTCAGAGCATCGCCTCGCTGCTCAAAGAAAGAAAAGAGACGGTAGACGTACGCATTGGTATTGACGCGACCAAAAGCAAGCTCCTCGATACCGATCTTTCGAAGTTCAGATTCTTGCATTTTGCGACTCACGGAGTCCTTGCTGTGGACACCGGTGTTCAGGAACCTTCCTTGGTTCTTTCCTCGGATGGCGGGGATTCTTCCCATATGTTTTTGTCCATGTCCGAGATTCTTGGCCTAAAACTGCAACCCGAGTCGGTTGTGTTGTCGGCCTGCAACACCGGATCCGGGAAGATTAGCCGAGCGGAAGGCGTTATGAGCCTGGGGCGAGCGTTCCTGGCTGCAGGCGCCGAGAGTGTAACGGTCAGTTTGTGGCAAGTCTCTGACGACTCGACCGCCCTGCTGATGGAAAAATATTACAAGGGCATCTTGGAAAATAAGAAGAAGAGCGTGGCATTGGCAGAGGCACGCTACGCCGTGTTTACGAGTGGCTCGACAAACCCCTTCTTTTGGGCCCCGTTCATAGTCATCGGCGAGTAAACACTGATCAGTCCGTCCGGGTCGAACTCAAGATACCTCTTCCAAGGTAGCGTTCAAACGAGGTGTGCAACGGTTTACAAGACCGTTGTAGCCGATTCCAGGCCTAGAACGGCTGCTTGGGAGGCAGGCGCTCCCATACTTGCTTTAGAAGCTCGCCAGTTCCTAGGAGATTGCGCCCTGGAGTTTAGCGCCGCGCCGCCTCCCCCATTCGGACTTATAATTGTTAGTAGTGTCTGTTTCGAGGCGATCCCGCGATGGCTAAGGTCAAGAGGATTGTTTGCCTGGCAAACTCTCGAAAACTGTCTGGACGCTGTGTCGCTGGGAAGGAACTCGTTAAGAAAGAGCCTGGCCAGTGGGTGCGCCCGGTGAGCGATCGGCCTTCACAGGAGGTTTCTGAACACGAAAGACAGTACCAGGACGGCAGTGATCCTCGTGTCCTAGACGTCATTGATATCACTTTTGCGGAACATCGTCCGAAGTCCTATCAGACAGAGAATTGGTTGCTCGATCCACATCTCTATTGGGTGCGAGTCGGGCGCACCTCGTGGAAAGACCTGCTGGCTCTGGCGGACGAGCCCCCCTCACTATGGAAAGACGGTTCAAGCACTTATAGCGGATTAAATGACCGAGTAAGCCTTGCTGATTCTGAGGACCTTAATTGTTCGCTCTATCTAATCCATCTTAAAGGGATAAAATTCCATGTTTTTGCTCCCGGGGCAAACTTTGGCAATCCAAAACGTAGAGTGCAAGCAGCATTCTCCTACAGGGGGGGCAACTATAGGATGTGGGTTACAGACCCAATCGTCGAGAAGATGTACCTGGCCAAGAACGATGGCGAGTACGAAATTGGGGAATGTTTTATCACCGTGAGCCTAGGCGAACCCCATGAAGGGTACTGCTACAAACTGGTCGCAACGGTAATAACTCCTGATGTTGTGGAGAGTTGCTCATGAACGCCCCATCAGTATTCACTATCGGGCATTCCAACCATTCAGTCGACAAGTTCATCGACCTTCTGCGTGAGCACGACATTACAGCAATTGCCGATGTTCGTTCTCTCCCATACAGCCGTACCAATCCTGATTTCAATCGGGAGTTTCTCCAAAAGAAGTTGAAAGCTGTCGGAATCGTTTACGTTTACCTAGGCCGTGAACTCGGGGCACGCCCCAATGATCCAAGTTATTATGAACATGGCCGCGTGCAATACCGAAAGCTGTCAAAATCTCCTCTATTTAGAGAGGGGCTAGAGCGCGTCCTTAGGGGCGCACAATCGTTCCATCTTTCTCTACTGTGCGCCGAAAAAGAGCCACTCGTATGTCATCGCACGCTTCTGGTGGCCAGAGAATTGGTGGTTGTGGGTGCATCCGTAACTCACATTCATGCAGACGGTACGTTAGAGCCACACAGTGCAGCCATGAACCGTTTGGTACGGATTCTGGGGATGGATGACAAAGACCTTTACCGCAGTAGGGAAGAAATGATCGCCGATGCTTGCGCTCTTCAGGAAGAGCGCATTGCCTATGTGGATGAGGACCTACGTAAGGAAGCGTCGGCATGAGACTTTTGACTATTGGATTTACAAAGAAATCCGCCGAATCATTCTTCTCGCTCCTGACCGGCTCAGGCGCCAAGCGATTGGTGGATGTACGCCTGAACAACGTCTCACAACTAGCGGGATTCGCAAAGAAGGATGACCTCAAGTATTTTCTGCGTGCGATCTGTGGAATCGACTACATACATCATCCTCTCCTGGCGCCAACACAGGAAATGCTCGATGCTTATAAAAAGAAAAGAGGCGACTGGTCGGTTTACGAAAACCAATTCATGGAACTCATCAGGTCTCGTGCGATTGAAACAACGGTATCCAGAGACATTATGTCGGATGCGTGCCTTCTTTGTAGTGAAGAGAAACCTGAGCATTGCCATCGCCGTCTAGTTGCGGAGTACCTGCGGGAGAAGTGGGGTGATGTTCAAATTGTCCACATTTGAATTCTGACCCATCGCACGCGTGGTGGCGCGGCTTCGATTTTCACGAACAACTTCGGGTGGAGTCTTCCACACGAGACGGCATCACCTTTCAACGCACGTGGGAACAACTGAGGGACGCCGCGGTATGCCGTGCCATCACAGACTGTAAACTGATCTCCACTAGCACAAGAAAAGCGGCAAGCTGGGGTCGCGCAGTGCCTCGCGAATCACGAGTGGTCCGTATCCGTCATCTCGACTTCCACCCATGCGCTTCGCCAAAGCAAGACACTTTTGACCAGGGTCCGCCATACGCGGAAGCGACGTCACCACGAACATCACTTTCCCGGTTCTAAGGAATCCAGTTGCCGCCGGATGCGTTCAGCAGGAACGATGATTCGTATTTCCAGTTTTGTGCTCGCGACGCGCACTCGCACCCTGGCGAGCTGGTCTAGTTTCAACCACCGGGGTTTTGGCTTCGACATTTTTCCTCCTGATTGTGAGCGTGCAAATCCTCGTAAAATCTTCGGAACCCAACTAAGTCACCAGTCAAAGCTGAACGCGAGGACGTAATTTCCGTCCGGGAGCCTGACCTGAGGCCACCAGACTTCAACTCCTCCGGTGGGTGTCGCATTCTGGCGGTAGAGAAAAAGAGTCACGGCGTCCCGCGGTGCCAGGGCGTCCTCGCCCCCCGCCAGGATTCCTTGCGTTTCCCGTCGTGGTTGTCGCAGATCCCGTCCGCGCCGTACAACTAGATACGCTTTGCTGCCGCGCATCTTCTTGACCATCTCCAATGCCGCTCGCAAACTCCCCGGGTTCCACACCTGAGCACCGTGCTTAGGATCATGCTCGCATCGGGCGAGAAGTTCCAGAATCCTGTCGACGGTTACTTCCTCGTATCCATCGGAGTCTTTGGTGGAGGCAAGTTCAGAATCCAGCCAGGAAGTATTCTTTTTCACCGACGAAGATCGAAGGGGATATCTCGGGTTGTAGCTCCCTCCGGCAACGTAGTATCCGAGGGAACTCGGATCCAGTACATTCCTGCGGGTGGGTTGCCAGGCACCCGACACATAGATTCCTTCGAAACAGCCGTCCGGAAATTGCTCGAGCAAATCACGCAACGCTGTTTCCATTTGATGGATCGATGTAAAGTGATCCGCCAATCGTTGCGGCAGGAATAAGCGCGTGACGCCGATATCCCTTTCCCGGTAGCCGTACATGCGCGCGTGTTGTAAAACGGTATCTGCATTCGGAGTTCGAGGATTTCTGCCGTAGTAGCTCACCAACAAGTTCTTGATCGTAACTCCCCGTCCGAGCTTGTTCCCGCCGACAAACAGGTTGAAAACGCCGTCAAGTGTGATTTCATCGCTGGAACTTGCGTTGACCAATCTTATGTTTGCACCGTTGATGTAGAACTTCACCTGTTGCACGACCCGATCGAAATCGGGCAGGCCAGGGGCTGTCTTGAGCAAATCGTCATACGCATCACGCAAACCCTTCATCATGGATTGATGTTTTGTGGAAGTTGGTTTTTGGAACGCGTTGATGCACTCTTCTTTGAACGAGTCGATCAGGCCCACGATATAGGAATGATCTCTTGTACTCATGCTTACGTGACACAGAAACGCGAAACTGTCCGTTGGCCGCTCAAGGACCTTCGTGCTCGCCCCTACCAGGAATGTGTACAAGGCCCGTCGCAATCCCGCCGGTAGCACTCCCGAAGGCGCCGGCTGATTGGATGCTCGGAGTTGATTTACCTCGGTCAAATCCACAAGTCGCAGGAGATTCTCCCTGCCGTTGCCGAAGAACGCATCGCCGCCTACATATCCCGGCCCCGGCTGACTCAATATGGAAAAAGAAGGTCGATAGCGATGATCCGGCCGTTGGAGAAACAGCGCCTGCGGCGTGGCGGTCACCTGCAGGTAAGTATTCACCGGGAAATAATTCCGGAAATCCGTGATGACGTTGTTGATTCTGCTTACCTGGCCGGTCCCCTTACTGGTGAACGTGTTGAGGCTCGCTTGGTCCGCCTCGTCGTCAATAATCAAGACGGACAGATTCTTCGCGCCCGCAGACCGGAAGGCATCCAAAAGACTCTGCAACATGCTCCCGTTTTTCGAGCAGACGACGGCGAAGGGAGGAGTTCGCAGTTTGCTCCGGAACCTCACAGGATCCCTCCACTCTCTCTTACCCAGAACGCTCAAGCCCCGCAACCCGGCGCGAACGCGCTCCAGTGTCTGTTCGTAGAGCGGATCATTGTCCGTAGTTAAAACGAGGATGCACTGAAATCCATTGTCGGCCGCCATCGCGGCCGCTACGGTCATGATGCTGGTTTTCCCACTCTGAATCAGCCCGTAGAGGAGGCCGTCGGAAGGTTGTGATGGAGGTCCAGCGGTCGGATCAACGGAAAGCTCGATAATTCGCTCGGCCCTTTGGGCTGCCGCGGTGATGCCGCCAGCTTTGAGATCCTTCTCCAGAATCCTGAGGATCTCGGCAGTATTCGGGCCGTTCCTTATGACCAATTGCTCCTTTTTCCCACTAGAAGTCATCGGCTCCAGTCTCCTCGAACAGAATTCCAGGCCATTGGTTAAGAGCAACCTTCTTGTCCAGATTTCCGCGACTGCCGCTGACGGCGTAGCACCCACTGAACACACGCCTCGTGGCAAGCCACCCTGCGCCGTCCCCGAGCAACGTATTCAGTCGTTCCCACCGGATCGCACAGACGCCGTCACCTCCGCAAACCAGGCCCAGCACGCACACATTGAAACTCCTCGCCGCTTGCGCAATGCGCGCCTGATCTTCCACCGACACGGTAAACCGCCACGGAGAATGGGCTTTGGTCGTGTATTTCAGAACCAGCAACCGATTTCCGTTTATCACGTATCCGGTCTCGTGTTTCTGAATACTCAGGCATCTCGGGTCCTCAACGATTCGAACAATGGCGGCCCCGTGATAGAATTCGAGTTTTTCGATCATGGCCGGGATCACGAGCGGCGAACCTCGTGACGCCACATCCACGTCGTCGCCGCTTCACTGCATATTATAGTGTGCCTCCTTCACTTACTTTGCAATTATGTATACATAAAACGTCTCAAGTAACATCCGGATTCACCAATCGCACCAAACCATTTCGACGTCGATCGCGGTAAGATTCTCAATGCCGATGGTCGACGTGTTCTCAAAGCAGGAACGCAGCGAAATCATGGCGCGCGTTCGCGGTACGCACACCACCCCGGAGAAAACCGTCCGGACTTTCCTCCGGAAAAGCGGCTTCCGTCTACGCTTATATGTGGCATCTCTTCCCGGCAAGCCTGACATCTTGGTTCCGGAGTGCCGGGCTGCGCTTTTCGTCAACGGCTGCTTCTGGCATGGTCACCTGGGTTGCAAGCGCGCTGTACTTCCCGCCACGCGAACTGCGTTCTGGCGGGCTAAGATTGCAGGAAACGTACTAAGAGATCGCCGAAACAACATAACCCTAAAGAGAATGGGTTGGCACGTCATTACCATTTGGCAGTGTCAGCTCACGCCCAAAAAAGTGCAGACACGCTTCAAATCTCTGCTGGCTCGACTTCGATTGCTTGCGAAAGCCCACCAACTCGATGACCCGGGAAGGCGCTAACGCAACCCTTGCAGTTCGAGCTAATTGTGCTATGGTTAATAGCAAATCCTCGCTTTGCTCCCGATTCCAATGCTAAACTGAAGCGACATGGAATGCCGTCCCTCCCCCCCACGGCTGAGCGAAGCGCGCGCGCTCCTCGCTATCGACCTCTTCTCCGGTTGCGGTGGCCTCACAACCGGGCTGAAGCAAGCGGGGTTTCTTGTCCTCGGGGCCGTAGACAACCACCGCCTGTCCGTGGATACCTACAAGGCTAATCACGCGGCTGTACGCGTCTGGTGCAGAGATATCAGACAATTCTCGGCCGCCAAAATGAAGCGCGAGCTCCGTTTGCGTCGCGGCAGGCTTGACCTATTGGCTGGCTGCCCGCCCTGTCAAGCTTTCTCGTCCCTCCGTACGCTCAACGGAAAACACGCCCTTCGCGACCCCGACAAAGATCTGCTTTTTCAATTTCTTCGGTTCATAAAGGCTCTCAACCCGAAGGCTGTCATGATCGAGAACGTGCCCGGCCTAGCCGCCGATGAACGCATCGTGAGATTTTGCGCAGCGCTTGCTCGCTTAGGTTATCAATCCGAGGTTCGCGTTCTTGACGCGGCCCAATACGGAGTGCCCCAACGCCGGCGCCGCATGATTCTCTTGGCGAACCGACTAACCCCGATACGATTTGGTCGCAGATCTCAGCTAAAAAGGACCGTGAGGGAGTCTATCGGGGGACTTTCCAAATCAGGGAAGAGCGCCGATCCTCTGCACGACTTTCCGGAAAAGCGTAGCCCGCGGATGACGAAGCGGATAAAAATGACACCTAGTGACGGCGGCAGCAGGTCGGATTTGCCCGGCCGCTTTCGCCTGTCTTGTCACGAAAAGTGCGACGGCTTCAAAGATGTCTACGGTCGGATGTCGTGGAACGACGTAGCCCCGACCATCACCACCGGGTGTTTCAATCCCTCTAAGGGACGCTTCCTGCATCCGCGGAATCATCGTGCGATTACGATGAGGGAGGCTGCGCTTCTTCAAGGCTTCCCCAAACGCTACAAGTTCCCGAGACCAAACAGCAAGGTTGCGTTGGCCGGTATGATTGGTAACGCTCTCCCTCCACCCTTCATCGCTGCGCATGCCCGTCGAATCGGGACTTCCCTTTCAGCTTTATCAGAATCGCGTTCTGCAGGCGCCTGATCATGCCCATGAATATCGGCGAGGTACTGGCGCGCGAACTGACTGCTCAACAAAGGGCGGCAGCTGCCGATCCGGCTCGCGAGGTACTATGTCTCGCGTGTGCTGGCTCGGGCAAATCCAGAACCCTGGCCTATCGCATTGCAAGACTCCTAGCCGACGGTACAAGTCCCGACGGAATTGTTGCGTTTACTTTTACCGACAGAGCTGCGGACTCGATCAAACGCAGAGTATCTCAGTCCTTGATGAAGGTCGGCCTCAGCCCCAACGTGCTGGGAGCGATGTATATCGGGACGATTCACAGCTATTGCCAGCACGTGCTCGGCAAAATGGATGCAGTCTACCGCCAGTTCGATGTTCTGGATGAGAATCGACTCAAGCTCTACATCATTTCGCGTTACGGCAGACTCGGCTTACGTGCGTTGCGTCCGCGCGCTCGGGGGAACAGCTACTTCGATGCTGTACGACAGCTCTCGAACGCCTGGAAGACCCTCAACGATGAACTTCTCACCGTTGCCGCCGTTGCCGGCAGCGACCCACAGCTGGGTGACGTCCTCCAACGGCTGAGCGACTGCCTCGCTCAGGATCAATACATCGACTTTTCGCTGATGATCCGCCTTGTTGTGGATGCACTGGTTCGTAACGACCCGGCTGCGCGATCTGCGGTTGCCGAATTGAGGCATCTGATGGTGGACGAATACCAGGATGTCTCACCTGCACAGGAAGAGCTCATTCGCCGCCTGCATGGCCTGTCGGAAACCCTGTTCGTGGTTGGCGATGACGACCAATCCATCTATGCGTGGCGGGGGGCCGACGTCAGCAACATTCTCAACTTTCGCGGCAGGTACGCCGACTCTGCTCAGCTTCCTCTTTCCGAAAACTTCAGGAGCACGTCGGCAATCGTCACAACCTCCGACGCGTTTGCGGCCGCGGAGCTCGGGCCCAGCAGAACGGTCAAGAATCCGACCGCGGCCTGGGACCGCTCGCCCCGCGACTTCAGAATCACCTGGTTCGGCGACCGAGCTCAGGAAGCGACTTGGATTGCCGCGCAGATTGACGCTCTGCTCGGAACAGCATATCAGGAAGCGGACGGCACAGTCCGAGGTCTCACGCCGGCCGATTTTGCGATCTTAATGAGATCGACTCGCGAGCCCGAACAGGATGGTTCCCCAAGACATGCTGCGTACACTCGCGCACTGGCCGGCAGAAACATCCGTTTCAGCCTCGAAGCAGGAGGCGGGCCCTTCGACCGGCCCCAGGTGGCCGTTTTGCGCAGCACCTTTCAGCTTCTCCGCAATGGATCACCTACGCGACCGCAGGCTCAGGCACACTTCAATGCCGAGGTATTACCGGCGTATCCGCGAGCGAATTTTAATTCCCTCGTTTCTGTGCTCACGACTTGGGGTCGCCTGATCCACACGCCTCCGGGCGGTGCTCGCCGGCGCGTGTATCCGCAACAACTTGTGTATGATCTGCTCGAAGCGTTCGCCCTGGCTCGGGCCGGCTTCGCAGACGAAATACTCCGCGACATCGGACTATTCAGCCTCATGATCCAGGATGTCGAGACCGTCTACATGAGCGTTGATTCTCCCGACCGTTTTCGCGACATTCTCAACTTTTTGGATAATGCCGCTGAAACCGGATACGACGTGTCCACCGAAGAGCTTCTCGAACGACCCGACGCCGTTTCCGTGTCCACGGTTCACAAGGCGAAGGGCTTGGAGTATCCGGTCGTTTTCGTCGTCGACGTCGAAGCGCAACGATTTCCCGGACGCGCTCGACCGTACGACGGCTGGCTACCACCCGCCGTCATTGGCGCCGCGCTAAACCGAGGCGCGTATCAGAAGAATCGGACCGAAGAAGCTCGACTTTTTTATACCGCGATCACCAGGGCCGAACGCTACCTATACGTGACGGGCGCCGCGAACCTCCCTGGCGGCGCTAGACCTCGAAACACGTCGGAATTCTCTCGTCGCCTCGCGCACCCGGAAATATCAAATGACCCCAATGGTCTTCCTGCGGGGCTTGTAGCGGCGGCGCGCCAACAACGGATCGATGAAACTGTTTTACCTACAAGCTTCTCCGAAATTCGATACTACCTGCGTTGTCCGATGGACTACCGGTTTCGACACGGCTTCGGATTCACTCCCCCGGTGCCTGATATGTTCGGGTTCGGCAAGACCGTTCATACCGCCGTGGAAAAGCTGCATGAATTGTATCCCGACGCAGCACCCACCAGCGATCAAGCAGCGGAGGTTGCGCGACGGGTGTTCCACCTAAAGCATGTTCCCCAGAGCCGCGATCCCGTCCACAATCCCGGACCATACGAACGAGCCCGCGACGCATCGATCGACATCACTAGAAACTACGTGCAATCTTACGCGCAGGATTTTCAGCGAAGCCGCCAAGTCGAAGCTCGCTTCGAGATCCCTGCCAGAGATTGTGTGATTGCCGGCTCCATCGATTTACTCCTAAAACAGGACGAGGCGGGACGTATCCTGGAAGCCGAAGTCGTTGATTTCAAAGCCATCGAAGGCGGCGATCAGCCAGCTCAAAATGATGCCCTCGATTGGACGGAATTGTCTCTGCAGGTGCAACTATACGCCAAGGCAGCACAGGAAGTGCTCGGGGAGAGTGCCCGCACCGGTTCGGTTCACCTGCTGAAGGACGACCAAAGGGTTTCAGTCCCTGTCGACGACGAGGCAATTCAGGCGGCCGTTGACAATGTCGAATGGGCAGTTAACGGAATTTTGGCTGGCGACTTCCCGAGCAGGCCACACCCCAATAAGTGCGCAGAATGTGACTTCGCGCGGATCTGCCCGCGCGAGCTGCAGAATTTTCGCCCCGGAGCGCAACGCCCACCAGAAATTCGCGTACCCGGAGGCAGAGAGTTCGCCAGAGTTTTCAGTCAAGTAAGTCCGTGAAACTCTGCAGGACGACAGGGCGCACTAAATCCGAGTCGCCTATGCCCGGAATCTCTAAATCCCACAGGAGAGCCCCGTGCACCATCTCATCCTAAATCAATACCGAAGAGGATCTTCCTATAAAGACGAAGTCGGGACCCTTTATCATTTTCCGAGACATTATCTCAATCGCGTTCAGACTCCCCAGGCAATCTTCATCTATTACGAGCCCCGAGTGGGGGGCGAGCAGGTCTATTTCGGAACTGGAACCATCGGGCAAGCATGGCTCGATCCTGAAGACACAAAACACTATTACGCCGAGATACTCGACTACAGCCAATTTCCCAAACCGGTGTCTTATTGGGGTTTTCGTGGAAAGGCCTTCGAACCCGCGCGCACGATGCGCAACAGTGTCCGTACCATCGACAAGGCGCTGTTTGACGGAATCCTGAAGAGCGCCGGTTTCGGCGAGGAACTACCAGTTGTCATCTCGCCACAGCCGTCGAACCTCGTCACCCTTTACGAAAACGCGAAACCCGAATTGCGGCGGCTCCTTGCTACCCGTTACGAGCGGCCGAGTCGCGTAACAAAGTTCCTAAAAGACCGATTGGGCGCGACTTGTCAAATATGCGGCTGCGAAGGATTTCTGATGCGTAATGGCAACCGCTATTGCGAGGTACATCATCTCTTCCATCTCGCAAAACGGCTACCCGGCAGCCTGGGACCCAGCCAGCTTATTATTGTATGTCCCATGTGTCACAGAAAACTCCACTATGCATCGACACCGGACCCTGTCGAATCCGATGGTAGGTGGTCATTTGAACTTTGTGGGAAGGGAGTCTCTATCCCCATCTTCAGGTCTGACCAAGGAACCGAGAACCCTTTCATTCCCTCTCAAAACGCCGATGTTCCCGAATCTTATCGTAGCTGACAGCCAACTCCTGTCCCACCTTCAACTCCGTATGAACAACGGGTTGGCTATCCAATTTCCCAAAGAGAATTCCGTGTTCGTCGTCGGACCGGCTCACCTGCACCCACATCCATTCACTTTCGCTGGACGGTCCTCCGTCGAATTCGACCTTAACGTGGTCGCCAGAATTGTAGATACCCAAGCTGCACCTCAACATAAATTCTAACACTCCGATTCATCTTCTGCGTCCCTCCTCCAAGCGATTTGTCGCCATGGACGCAGAGCATACGTTACCCGCTGAGGGCTTTTTTCGCGATTGCGGATAGTGTAGTGTGGTGACAATCTGGAAGAAATTATCTTGGACGCGCGCCGCATAGAAAAGGCCGAGAAAGTCTCAGATGTCCATCGAACAACACTACAGCACCAGGTTCATCGCGTCCCTCGCTCTTCGCGAAAAACAAATCCAACAGAACTATCGGCCGATCATAGCTGTTCACAAGTGGTTCGCCCGACGACCCGGGACGTTGTTTCGCGGGCTGCTGTTATCCGAGTTTGGTGATGCGCCCGTCGAAGAAACGTACTACCGCGCAAACAACCTTCAGGGCGTTACGATTGCTGATCCATTTATGGGTGGGGGAACACCTCTTGTGGAAGCTAACCGGCTTGGATGCAACATTGTCGGCACAGACATAAACCCTATGGCTACGTGGATCGTCCGCGAAGAGATCGACACACTTGACCTACGGGCGTATGCAGAGAAAGCTCAGAGTCTTCTCGATGGCCTTTCAAAAGAAGTCGGCCATCTATACAAGACGCGGTGTCCTATAACGGGCAGAAAGGACGCCGATGTCAAATATTTTCTCTGGGTGAAACGAGGAAAGTGCAAGAACTGCCGGAAAGAATTCGACCTCTTTCCGGGCTACGTGCTGGCCGAAGATGCCCGACACCCTGCCTACGTTCTTGTCTGCTCATCTTGTGGGGATCTCAACGAAGTCCCCGACCCCGACCGTCCAGGTGCTTGTCGGTGCGGCACACCTTTGCTGAGAGAAGGACCCATTCGCCGAAATAAGTGCGAGTGCACCCATTGCGGCCATACCAACACCACACCTTTCCACGGCGACGGAGTTCCGTCCCATCGGCTATTTGCCATTGAATACTACAACCCCGATCTCGAGGACCGGCCTGGACGATTATTCAAGAAACCTGATCGGGATGACCTTGCACGAGTCAAAGAGGCAGAAGCTGCTTGGAAGAAAGTTACGCCGCGCTTCGTGCCTGACGACGTAATCCCCGACGGCGATGAGTCATCACGACTACATCGATGGGGCTATGAGCGGTTTCGCGATCTGTTCAACGAACGGCAGCTCCTCGGCTTGGAAACCAGTGGGCGGATCATCGCTAAAGTCAAGAACACGCGACTGCGTCGGGCGCTCGCGACAAACCTCTCTGATCTTTTGCGGTATCAGAACATGTTATGTCGCTACGACACGATGGCGCTAAAGTCTCTCGACGTGTTCTCAATCCACGGCTTTCCCGTGGGATACGTGCAGGTTGAATCGAATCTGCTCGGTCTCCGTAACGGCAACGATCTCCCGGTCGGCTCGGGCGGATGGATCAACATTATTCACAAATATTCAAAAGCCAAGCACTACTGCACGGAGCCGTTCGAAGTTGCGTTCAGCAGCAAAACAAAGACAACGATTCCAATACGGGGTGAATGGATCGGCGAAGTGCACCCTCAACATCCGGAATTACCCCGCCGAAGAATTGATCTCCGTTGTGTGTCGGCGACGACGATGGAGTTACCGGCTTCTAGTTTGGATGGCGTGTTCACCGATCCGCCGTACTTCGGCATGGTTCAATACGGTGAGCTCATGCATTTCTGCTATGTCTGGCTGCGTAAGCTGATGGGCGCGGATTTCGCCGGCCTTGAATTGGACACCACGCGAAACGCGCAAGAACTCACTGGCAATGAGACGGCATCGAGAGACCTAGCGCATTTTGCAGAAGGATTGGCGACTGTATTCGCGCGGTCGGCGCGGGCTCTCAAGCCCGGCGCGCCTCTTGTGTTTACCTACCATCACAACCGACAGGAAGCCTATCTGGCTGCTGGCATGGCAATTCTCGATGCGGGCCTTACGTGCTCCGCGTCCTTGCCGTGCCCCGCCGAGATGGGCGGCTCGATCCATATTCACGGTACCGGGTCATCAATTCTGGATAGCGTTTTCGTCTGTCGAGATCGCGGGCATACACCACGAGCGTGGCTTTTCGATAATGCGAGCGGTCTGGCACGCATTATGGCTGGGGAAATGGCGGATTTGCGGGCGGCAGGCATGAAACCGACAGCGGGGGATATCCGCTGCGCCGCCCTTGGCCACATCACCCGAATGACAATCTGGCGTCTCCGGCCGACCTGGGATAGAAACCTACCAGCTGAAATAAAACTTGCTTCGTTCCGTGATGCGATGAATGCGCTGGCTACTGTGGAAGACGTGGCGCGACTGCTGGAGAAAACCAACGCTCCACGCGCAACCATCACCGGCACACTCTTTCCTCAAGCGAGGGAGTTGGCCGATGCCGTTGCGTTTTGAAGCGAATTACACTGATCCGGCGCTTTCCTTCGACCCGCTTGTCGATGAGGTATTCTCCGAGCTCAAATCGAGCTTTCTGGAAATGCCCCGCGGGGAGGGGTTCGTGGACTACGCAACTTTCGAGAGTGGATACCAGGCACTCAAGAAAGCAACAAACGCCTTCGCCGCGGTAACGGCCAAAACCGTTGAGACCGCCGTCGCAGAGTCACCGATTGCCTTTGTGGTGTTTCGTGCAATCCTCGGTTTCACACCGCCGGAGTGGGCCTATGTCACAACGGAGACGACGGGCGTTACCGTCGATCAGGGTGCGGCGCGTTCCATCGATCGGAATGTGCGTGTAAATCCTCTGACGCCACGCGCACTTGGTACAACGCTCACGGATCAACGCATGCGCGCGATGATCGAGGCTGGTGTCAACACACTTGCAACGGGCGTGAATACGGCGGTCCCGACAATACTGCACCGGCTTGATAAAGCAGACACAAAAGAGGGAATCAAGAGCATTCAGCCGGTCGCCGACCTTGGCGCGCCGTATCCCGTGCTGCTGTATGAACGCTTCCTGGGAAGGCCGTTTGCCTCCCACCGGGATTCGGTAAGTGAGCTGGTGGGCGAAGTGGTCGAGGGAGCGATTAAAGACGCGCTTACGGCTGCGAAAGTCAGCTTTCGCGAATCCAAGCGGGCCGAACGGATCGAGGGCTTCGACCAAGCCCCGGATTTCATCATCCCGGATGAATTCCATCCTGTTGCGCTAATCGAGGCCAAGCTCACGGAAGACGATGGCACGGCCCGTGACAAGGTAGCACGGGTTCAACGCTTGCGAACGCTCCGCGACGAGGGCAAACATACCTATGATGTGATTGCTTGCATCGCGGGGCGCGGCTTCAAGGTGCGGCGCGAAGACATGCGACGTCTCCTACAAGCCACCGACGGTAAGGTATTTACGCTTGCAACGATGCATTTGCTGATCGATCAAACACGCATTCGCGAGTATCGATCCCGCCCCTGAACTGGAAGGACTACGGCCTCCACGACTCCTATTCATTCCTCTCCGTAAAAATCGCTCAAGCCATCAATCCCAACAGTACGCTCTGTCCTGAACCGTTTTTCCTTCTGATGGCCTTCCTGGCTAAACCCTGCGCCTGATCCGCCCGCTTTTCCTGTCAAGGGTCTTCGCTGTGCTCCGATGAACGCCCAACCCCGGCGCCCTTGACAGCGCGGACGGACAGGCGCCCACGGCCGCCATGAAGGCCATTTGTTTCTTACGCGCGGCTTTGGCCGCGCCTCTGAGTAGCAAAGGCCAAATCCGCAAAAGGAGAATTCGAGTCATGCAAAAAACCACCAAACAACCGCTGTTTGACCTGGGCCAGATTGTCGCCACGCCCGGAGCACTGGCGGCTCTCGAAAAAGCCGGACAGAACCCCATGGAGTTCTTGTCCCGCCATGTGACGGGCGATTGGGGGGAACTCCCTGAGGAAGACAAGGCCGAAAACCAACTCAGCCTGGAGAAGGGCTCCCGCCTTCTCAGCAGCTACCAGACCGCGGCGGGCGAGAAAGTATGGGCGATTACCGAATCAGATCGAACGGTGACGACCCTACTTCTTCCCGAAGAGTACTAAGCAGAACCGAAAACTGAGAGAAAAGGAGAATACGCGATGACGACTGTACTCGAAACGAACGCAACTCAAGCAGTTTCACTGGCTGTATCCGCAATGCAGGACATACCGCTCCTCCATATTCAGGAATCGAAGACGAATCCTCGCCGCCTGTTTGATGAAACGAAGTTAACGGAACTCGCCGATAACATCCGGCAGCACGGCGTCCTGCAGCCCGTTCTCGTGCGCCCGTTGCCGGATGGTGACGCAGGCTTCTATGAACTCGTCGCCGGAGCGCGGCGTTACCGCGCTTCAAAACTCGCCGGGCGGGAAACCATCCCCGCCACCGTTCGCGAACTCACCGATACGGAGTGCCTCGAACTCCAACTCATCGAGAACTTGCAACGCGCCGACGTGCACGAACTCGACGAAGCAAGGGGCTATGCCGCCCTCATGCAACTCCAACCGGACACCTACACGGTCGAAACGCTGGCCGCGAAAATCGGACGGTCGGAGAAATACGTGTATGCGCGGCTCCGGTTGATTCACCTTGTTGACGAAGTCCAACAAGCCTTCTACATGGGTAAGCTGACTGTCGCGCATGCGTTCGAAATTGCGCGGTTGACGCCGGATGATCAGCGTCGAGCTCTCGCTGAATGCTTCCCCCAGCACCGGACAACTATGGCCCTCCTGAAAGACAAAAAGGCCGAAGCCGTCACCGTGCGGGAACTTCGCGGGTGGATTGAGCGCGAAATCCATCTAGACCTCACGAATGCTCCCTTCGACCCGCAGGACGAAACCTTGCTGCCAGCGGCAGGAAGCTGCGCACGCTGCCCGAAGCGCACAGGCACCAATCCGCTTCTCTTTCCTGAAGCAGTAGGACAGAAGAAGTCCATCTGCACGGACCGCCAATGCTATCGCGCCAAGGTCGAAGCCCTCGTGCAGCTTCGCGTGAAGCCTCTGGAAGAGTCCGGCGAGAAACCACTGCGCGTATCGCAAGCCCCCGCGTGGCAAGTCAAGAACGCGAAGCCGGATGCCCTCCATGAAGGACAGTACCGCCGAGCACAGAAGAAAGCGGAGTGCCCACAGACCCAGCCTGCCGTGGTGATCGACGGCCCGGACGCTGGCAAACTGCTTCACGTGTGCCGCGACGAAAAATGCCCGGTGCATGCCAAGACAACGAGGTATCAGCCAACGCCGCAAGAGCGAGCCGAGCGAGCCAAGGAAGCTCTCGCTGAACGCATCGAAAAGCAAACGCGCTTCCGCATCCTGAATGCGATTCGCAAGAAGCTTCCGCCGACCCTGTTACGCCCCGACCTCGAAATGGCAGCCCTCGACTATTTCGAGCGGCTTGGCCACGACAATCACCGCCGCCTCTGCCGGGTATACGGGTGGGAAGAGAAAAGGACCAAGGCCGCATGGGGCGGCAACACCGTGGACTACAAAACCATCGCCGGAAAGGCCGTAGGCGAAATGAGCACCCAGGAGGTCCAGCACTTCCTCATCGCGTGCACACTCGTATCCGACCTGTACTGCCCCGGATACAACCCTCGACAGGCACTTGGGAAGGACTCAAACCTCGCTCGCACTGCCGCACGCTACAAGATCGACACTGCAAAAGTGTCCGCCACGGTCCGAGAGGAACTCTCGAAACCAGTAAAGAAAGCGTCTCTCAAGGCGAACAAAACGGCAAAGACAAAGTCGAAGTGAGACCCAAACCAGTAATGCACACGGGGTCGCGCCGCGACCGCGGCCCCGCGTTTTTTTGGCGAGCTACAGCGGTCAGGCTTTCCGCGTAATCTTACGCCGCAGCTTGCGCGCGTCGATTGCGTCCGGTGGTCAGTTTCTGGGCCATAGCAAGCAGCAGTTTCCGGTCCGCGTCCCCCGCTTTGCTCAGGCACTTTCTCAGCTTGTGGAGATACACCGCCTGTTTGCCCGTACTCCCCCAAACGATATCGTCCGCCGTCTTCCGTTTGAGAAGATTCGGCAGCTTGGGCGGTTCTTCACCTTCATAGAAAAGCTGGTACAGCGGTACTTCGAGAGCCCGCGCCAACTTCTCCAAGGTCTCCATGGCCGGAACCGTGTGGCCATTCTCGACGCGTGAGATGTAGCAGCGCAGCAACCCACTCCTCTTCTCGATGTCTCCCTGGGAGAGCTTCTTTCCTTCCCGCAGCTCACGCAAACGGTCTCCAATAATCATCCTGGCCTCTCTTCGTTCTTAGGATTGTGAATTCCGGGGACACGCAAACAGAATATATCCGCAAGCCCCTTTCTCCAAGGGATGCCACAGTACACTTAGTGACGGTACCCCTATAATTGCCAGCGGCGCGACACTAATACAAGCGTTAGTGACATCTATCAGGTCCCCATCCTCACCGACTCATCTCTCGAACCGAACCATTGCCACAGCACAGTAGATTGCGTCAACGATTCTTCCCATCGAACCACTCGCGGTAGCCACTTGCTCTCAGATTGAAAGTCTCGATGTGCCCGCAGACGCCGCACCACATCGCTCCAACATCGTGCCCGCTTGTGACCGATAGTCCAGCCTCAGGCACAGGGAATCCAGGTCTGTTCCCACTGCGTTGATAGGTTCCACGCCCGCAGAAACGGCACCTAATATGCAGATTGGCTGTCAAAGGGACATAGTCTCCTTCTATCAATGCGACTACCTCTATTAGGTGATGACGAAGATCACTTAGACTGCCTCGCAGCATGAATTCAGAGAGGACAAATTTGTCCAGTAGCAGATGCACGTGTTCGAATCTTTGTTCGCCGCTAGAAGTCACCAAATATCTACCGCTAGCCCGGTGGTCTTCCCGACTGAATTCCCGCCCACCCGAAACCATCCAATAGAACACTTTCGCCAGACTATAAACGTCAGCCGCTTCTGTAACTTCGCCGCTGCCCCCCGTTTCCAACTCGGGCGCAATGAAATTCTTTGAGCCCACAGCCTCGTTTATTGATGTGAGGGAGTATCCGTCCTTCACATGGCAAATCCCGAAATCAGCGAGAACCGGTGTTCCCTCTCCACGAAAGAGGATATTTGCCGGCTTGATGTCCCTGTGAATTACACTCTTTTTGTGAGCTTCTTCTAGCCCTTTGATTATGGCGAGTAGAATGTTGACAACTGCTGCGATGTCATCATTGAACGCAATCAGATCCATGCCCTTCAGAGACCCTCCCGCACAGTATTCAGCTACAAAGTAAGGTTTATCGCAGTTCAAATTGTGGTCAATGATCTTCAGGATGTTCGGATGATCGAGCTTTCTCAGTGTTTCGATTTCACGTGCGAATCGCTTCTTTCTTGCTGGATCTTCGACGTGGATCAGCCGTTTCAGGGCATACACGCCCGGGAGTCCTTGACTGTCCTCAACCTTTACTACAACACCCTGACCACCGCTAGAAATGTTGTCAACGGTCTTCCAGCGATTTCCGTAGAGTTTTGCCATGTTTCCTCCCAGACTTGTCTGTATTGCGGTCTTCCCGCGCCGCGGCATCCGGGATGCGGCTGAATCTTTATGGCTAGCGACGATAAAAGGTTCAACGATGAACTAAGCATCGCAGGCGGCGCCAGCGAGAGTTCGAAGCTGTGATTCGGACAGAGTCGAACTATGCACACACAGAATGCGAGCTGCATACGATACATTTTGAAACACTGGCTGCGAGCTTTCCCTCGGAGAACGTCTTCGGCAGTGTCGACAGCGGAATGCAATGCAGCATCTACTTCATCGCAAGGGAACGATTCCAGCGAAAATTGCTGAACAGCATCCATTGCGGACAAATGCGACATAACTGCATCCATTTTTCGGTAACGATTCCAGTGGTCGCCCGGCGGTCTCATTCATTGCCGCTCTCATCGGGCGTTCCAGCGCGGAGGCTCAAATGCTCCAGTCTAAATGCTTTATATTTATATGTATCGTAGTACGTGAACTCGGTATCTGATCGAGCCACACATTCACGTAAGTCAAGTTCAGTCCAGACTCCATTCTTCCGATATTTTTTTTCAAATTTGCTTCTGATCTGATTTGCGACCTCTTCCGCAACTGCCTTCGAGCCTTCTTCGGACGTCGAATAAACGACGACAATCCATAATTCGTATTTGTCCCCGTCAGGCAAGTGGTCCAAATCCGGGTCGAATTCAATCCAAATGCCTCTCAGTGCGCGTGGCCTTTCTTTTTTCTTGGCCACGTCCTCAAAAATGTCTTTGATAAGCGTTTGTAAACCATCCGGGATAGACGCTCTCTTGTACCGGGCCGCCAGCCAACTGCGAAGTATGGCCAACTCGTCTTTGTCAATTGAAAAGGTGTTGTCAGGCCGGGCATCCGCTAACTGCGCCTTGGAGATCGATATCTTGTCTTGTGCTACGAGTTCCACTGCAGTCCGTCCACTCGGGCCACTTATTTCGATGTGCAAGATTCGGACGTTCTTGGCATGTGTCTTATCAGGGCGACAAGCATCTATTGACTTTCCGAGGATGATTTCTACATTGGGCTCAACTTCAATTTCCTGGGCCAAATCACAATCGTGCGAGACAACAATCGCAATCTTAGGGGAGAGCTGCTTCTTGCTCACCAGTCCTATCGAGATCGCATGGTCCAAGGGAACAACAGTACCTTGCCGCCAAGGAGTTTCGCGGGTCCAGGGAGTCCTGTTCCGCCCTTTAAACCATCTAATCAAGAATTGGGGTAGATACCTCATCAAAGCCATCAACGTTTGCGGTGCTAGTTTCCGAGGTTCTCTTACCCAACTGTTTGCGATTATTAGCCTCTTCTGAGGCCGTACGCTTGATTATGGCAATCGCAGTTTCTATGTTCTCGCCGGATTTCAGCAACTCCAGAAGTGAACGCCCAGAAACGACCGGACGATGTACGTAATGCTCGATGTTCGTAATGCCTGCCGTTCTAAGCTCTTCCGCGTACCTGCTCAGCGTATAGATCTTACTCACCGTGTCCGGTTTTGGTGTCACGCCTTCCAACCAGTCGTAAGCCGCTCGCCGGGACACTCCAAAAATCTGTGCAAGCTCAGACATCCTCAGAGCAAAAACGTCCCGAATCGTTGATAAGAGTTGCGCAGTGCTAGGCGCATAAACGACGGCGACCTGCTTCCTATTGGTCTTAACCTGTACGGGGCCTCGAAAATCCATGACGCCTTGAAAGTCACACAGCACGGAATAACCTCCAGCGGTCCCTAGCGAAAGAGTGTCAAGTGTCAATGCAAGCACATTGCTTGGTTTGGGTTCCGCAAACACCCCCTGAGAGAGCACCCAATAAACTCCAGCAGTGCCTTGCGAAAGCGTGTCAGGTGTAAGTGCAAGCACCTTGTCTGGTCTGCCTTCTGCAAAAACACCCTGACGCGTCTGATTCGGATAAGCGAGTTGCAGCATTTGTCTCCTTAGGTTAGTTCCAACGTTCCAATGCGAGCTGTGAAATTTCTTTTTGAAAGGCTTCCGTGGCGCCTTTCTTCACGATCAAAAGCTTTTTTCGTATTTCTTCCAAATCGAAAACGAACCGCTCCCGTTCCTGGCGATCATTATCCAAGAGAGCGTGTTCGAGATTAAGCTCCCTGAGATTGGGACGTAATTCAAGGGGCAGCGGAAAGAGATCCATAGGCGTTGCCAAGGAACCCTTGACTATGCTGACCCGCGAAATCAAAATGCCATTTGGAGGTATTTCCCACAAGCTCTCCATGACATTGTGTTTCAAGCTCCCGTCCAGTCCGTCAGAAATCCCTCGGACAGCCGGATTGAGATAGTCGCGAACATTTAAGCCCGCCTCCGGAATGACAGCATCCAAAGTACGGATCGCAACGCCATCTACATAGGTTAAATCAGCACATTTGTTCACTGCTGAAATACCATCTAAGACCTTTTGGAGGAAGTGCTCAGAATCCTCATACGCAGTCGTATGGAAAACCAAACTCTGTGGCTGCAATAGGTACCCGGATGTTTTTTTCAAGTCGATAAAGTGCCATCGGTCCTGCGTCGCCGCTTGCGCTGGAGCAGAGTTTTCTTCTCCGATCCGTATTTGAAGAGTGGCTCTTTTTTCTTGTCGAAAATCCGGGAACCGGCTCCTAAGCGAGTCCTGTATGTCAGGAATGAACTTTGCCATTCCAAGTACAGGATTGAACTGAATCTGCCCTATCGTATAGAAAATAGGGGGGTTCTTCATCTTCTGTCCCACAGCTCAAACCCTCGTTTCAGCTTACATCCCACTTCACAGATCACTTTACACCTAAGTTTACATAGTAGCAAGGCGCTGTCAGCAAACAACAAACACTAGTCCTCCCTACGCATTGCCTATGTTGCCCCGCGTCTGATTTTCCGCGTATCGGCACAGCTGTCGCCAAAACTAGCAGGAACTCGAATGATTACACCAGCACCAGTCTCCTGTGACTCTAGTCACCATCTAGATAATTCGCGGATTCCTTCCCCTCCGCGTGTCTCTTAACTCCAACATGCTTTACCCGGCGCAGGATAGGCCGTAGTTCGCTTCCGCTGTAAAGCCCGCTTGTGCAGCTCCGCTCGGTACACCCCAACCGTGCTCGCTTCCGCGCCCCTCCGGGCTGCGCTGAAATGCGCTCCGGGGCTTGACAGCCGCGAACCACGGCCAGGACCCGCCTCCAGTAAAGCATGTTGTTTTTTATGCCCAAGATGGGCCTGAAAACAATAACTCACACTGGAGCGAACACAATGCCTAGCGTCTACGAAATCATCACAGAGAGAATTATCAAGCAGCTTGAATCCGGCGTGGCTCCCTGGCACAAGCCCTGGACCTGTCAAACTCCCTCTAACCTAATCACCCAGAAGGAGTATCGCGGCCTTAATGTCTTTACTCTCGCCTCGCAGGGGTTCCCTTCACGATTCTGGCTTACCTTCAATCAGGCAGCAAAACTTGGCGGGCGAATTCGCAAGGGCGAGAAGTCTTCCCCCGTCATTTTCTGGAACGTCGGCGAAGAGCAAGAGACGACCACGCCAGACGGCAGGAAAGAGACTTCCCGTCCTTTTCTGCTCCGTTATTACAGCGTGTTCAACTACTCGCAGACGGAAGGTATCGCCATCCCAGCATCCCTTCTGCAAGAGACGCACACCAACAATACCATCGAAACGTGCGAACAACTCGTGACGAACATGTCGGACCCGCCAAAGTTCGAGCAATCTGACAAAGCGTGGTACTCGCCGAGCAAGGACACGGTCGGTTTGCCTGCACGCGGCCTCTTTCATTCATCGGAAGAGTTTTACGCCACTGAATTCCACGAATTGGCTCATAGCACTGGACACCCAAAGCGCCTGCACCGGGAGAACTTCGATATCCCGGCTCATTTTGGTTCTGAATCCTACTCGAAGGAGGAACTGATTGCGGAGATGACCGCCGCCATGCTGTGCGGCATCGCAGGGATCGAGCAGAAGACTCTTGAAAACTCCGCCGCCTATCTCAAGACGTGGATTGCACGGCTCAAGTCCGATTCTCGGTTGCTTGTGTCCGCCGCATCGCAGGCACAGAAAGCCGCCGACTTTATCCAAGGCAAAACCGCCGCACGTCAGGAAGCTGAACCAGACGCCGCTTAGGTTAGGCGCCATGTCGGAGCGCATTCCTTGCGAGTCCTCTCAGCAAATCGCCTATTCTTTTGGTATTCTCGTGGCGGGAGGGTAAACCTGTGACGACTCCTGAAGCTAAACTCCAATACCGAATTGAGCGGGATGGCGACAAGTTCGTCGCTATCGCCTCGGATCAAGAGACCGTGGGCGTCTACGACACCGAGGAACAAGCCCAAGCGGACATTGCTCGTGAGAAGCGAGAGGACGCAATTTGGGAACGAACCAAGGAATTGATGCGGAACACTGTCGTTACGATTATGACCGAATTTTCAGTGGACCTAGAGACGGCACTGTTCTGGGTCAATTCCGCATCGGGAATGACTGTGCTAGCGATGGACGATAAGCCTAAGCATTGAACGGAAAGTTTGCGGGCCGATGTCTGTCTCACTTCTATGCCTTGCCGTGCCCCCCTCGGGGCAATTCCGACAGCGCGGACAATCCACCACCGACAATCCTCATAGCCACTCCCGTGACTCGGCCGATTATTTCGGCCTCATCAAGATGGGAGAACCTGCGAATCGGCTGCGGTGAGGTGATGTGAGGCACCAGAATGAGTTGTCCGTCTTTCAATTCGCACCAACCACAGGCATAACCATCCCGAAGCTCGATGAAATAGATCGGGCGCTCCAACTCTTGCCGCCATACGCCGGTCTTGAACTTTGTCTCTGTCGGGTCGATCTGCAGGAACGACCCAGGGAGGATTACCGGGTAAAGAGAGAGGTTGCGCAATCCCAGATAGCCGTAGAGCGACCTCCGCAGGTCGAGTTGCCGAATCAACGTCACCGGCACCTCTCCCCAGACTTGCACCAATCTCGTTAGAAGCTGCGTCCCCTCAGCATGGAATTCCTGGCGCACTCGTACCGGTAAAGGGATTGTGCCCTCGTCCGTATCCGCCGAGTCGCCTACAAGGTGGGTTGCAGGCCATTTGAACATCGCTTGGTCCTTGGCTGCGTCCGAGAGGTTGACCCCGAAGATTGCCAGGAGCTCCTCGCAGCGGCGATGGTAAACGACACTCAGCGAGTAAAATTTATGAATTCCGGGAACATACGTGCCATTTTCGATCATCCGCAACCAGGAGTGGGAGATTAGGTAATCCGGATTGCCCTTCACTTGGGCCAGTTTCTGGCCTCGCCGTTCCACTTCGCGCTGCGACAAACGCAGACTCTCTCGGAGCTTTTTGAGACGTTCTCCAGGGCGCGAACTAGGATTCCGTGACCCCATCTCGCGGCAATAGTAACGAGGACATCGTTAACTGTCCAGCCAAATGATGCCTGCAGTACGCCAGGTGTCCACTTTGTTATTTACTTGGAGCCTGGCAACAAATACGGTCAGCAATCACTTTTTTCACACATTGGTCCCGATTTTCCCTATGCACGTCTGGTTTTTTGCTGAGAGGCCGGTCCTGTCCCCATGCGACACCAGACGCACCCCGAATTTGGGAAAACGAAACCATCAAAAACACCCTATGCGACCGTGCTCGGAAAAACGGCGCTCCATCCCGGCCTCAAACCGGCAGAGAAACTTCGTGAGATTCTGCGCAGGAGAAACATGAGTCTATTGGAAGTCTCCAAGGAATCCCGAAGATTGTTCCCAGGACAATCGCTCTATCACATTCCTCACAACCTCTACTTTGATTTGCGTGATGAGGGATTCACGCCCAATATTTATCAGCTCGTCGCGCTCAGTTGCGTCTCTGGCTACAGTCTCGTTCATTGGCTGTCCGTGTTCGGCCTCCATTTGGATGACATTTCGCGCTTACAGATGCGCCTCTCATTCCCGCAGACAATGCTTCTCGACTCAGCCCTCTATGATAGCCACGCGCTTTTTCAATGGTTCGAGGGGAAAGGCGAGCCCCCTCTGCAGATAACTCCGCTCATTCAGATCCTCACCCAAAACCTCACGGAACGAGTCTCCGCGTTGCAGCGAATCAACAGGGTGTCCTTCATCTACGCGAAGGTTGGGACCGAGGATGACTTCTGCTTCCCTGAACTGCTTCCGGGCAGCATTGTCCGGGCCGACCCCCGTGCTCCCGAAGTGCGGCTCGCGGCAATGGGTAACAAAGTCTCCCATGATCTCTTCCTCGTGGAACACGCTCGGGGTCTGAATTGCTGCCGCCTGCAACAAGTTGCCCCACGTAGGGTCGTACTCGTGTCCACAAAACTAACCGCGCCGCGGATGGAGCTTCAACTCGGAACCGAACTCAGAATCCTGGGGGCAATAGACATGGAAATCCGGAGCCTCAAAAAAAGAAACCTTGCCTCAGATTTCCGAACGCTCCCAACCCCGAAAAGCCGGGAACTCCTTCAACCCGATGCACCCGGGACTGACTTTCGTTACTTGCTCCGCAAAGGCAGGCAGCGCGCCGGCTTGTCCTTCCGGCAGGCATCGGCCATGAGTCGCAAGATAGCGCAGGAACTAGGGGATCAACGATATTTCACAGCCATTGGCTCTCTCTCCGATTACGAATCCGCCGAAGCACCCCCACGTCACATCCACAAGGTCGTGACCCTTTGCACGCTCTACTCCATCGGGTTTTGGCACTTCCTGCAAGCATCGGGGCTCGCCATCGACAAACTCGGGCAGAAAGCGATTCCAGAAGCCTTAACAGAAGCCGAACATCGGGCTGCTAGTTCACGCCGTAAACATCGAGAGGTACAAGGAACGAAAGGAAGTTCCTTCATCAATCTTCTCGTGGACCGCTTCGAAGAGATCCCATTGTTTCTCCGCAACGCACTTCCGGAACTCTGCGGCATGTCGCACCCTGCACTGCGCAATGTGTTCTGGGCCGGAGAAATGGGGCAGGACTTTCATGCCCCACTGCGAGGTGCAGCATTCTTAGTTATCAACCAACGAATGAAAACAGCCGTCGTTTCGGAAACGGAACCGGAGTGGAAGCAGCCCGTATATCTCCTTGCCCGGCGCGACGGATCATATTTTTGCGGGCGGTTCGCTCTGGCGGACAACATAACCGTACTCCACCCGCTCTCTGCAAGGCCCTCAAGTCCTAAACTTCACGAGAGTCGAGGTGACGCAGAGATAGCCGGCCAAGTTGTGACCGTCTTGAGACGGATTGCAGCCAGAAGTTGACCCTATGGCGAACAGCGCGGCTTTCATCCGATAACCCATCGTTCCCTTGTTTTCATCGCTTTTCGTCCTCCCATGTCGGAATCTCGAACACTTCGGCTTTATTCTGGCCCTCGACCTGGCAACGCGCTTAGGTTATTCCATCAGGCTGAATCGCAGCCGGCCGTTCGGAATTCATACGGAACATGCTTCTCTCGGAATTGCTGTGGCTGTACCAGAGAATCCGGCCTCTTCTTGCCTGGCATTTGGCCAGTTTTTTGTGCCTTACGGCGGGGAGCGTGCTCGCCCTGGTCAATCCGCTGGTACTCATGTGGGTAATCGACCGCGTTCTGCCAAATCGGAACATTGCCCTCCTGATCTGCACCGTTACTGCGATTTTCTTAAGTTCCGAGCTGCGGCCCATCCTGTCGAGCTTTGGCGGGTATTTGACACTTTGGGCTTCGCAAAGAACCGTGGTTTCTATTCGAAAGGAAATCCTTGAAAGGTTAGATTCCCTGTCCGCCGAATACCACGAGAACACTCCCGTGGGGGCAAGACTTTATGCACTTCGGGAGCCGATCGAGGAGGTTGCGTATTTCGGATCAGACCTGGCTCCTGCCATCCTGCGCACGACGCTTGTGACCGCATTCACTCTCTCCGCAATGCTGATCTTGAACCCTCGATTGACTGCGCTGGTTCTTCCCGCAATTCCGGCGTTTGTTCTCGTTCGCCGCCATTTTCGCGGCCTGCTCGCGGAACGGTCCGACAAAGTGCACGCCACGAGAGCGGAACTGAGCGCTTTCCTTGAAGAGCACATGTCCTCGATTCTACAGATACAGCAACTTCAACAGGAAAAGAGGCAGGAAAGGCGAGCGATTCATTTCTTTGCAGATGTGGCCCGATCCCAAGTAAAGCTGGCCGCCGGCGGCATCCAATTCACGAGTTGGACAAATCTTCCGATAGCGGCCGCGGCAGCGGTCATCATAGGTTTCGGTGCTTGGTCAGCTCTGCGCGGCGCCATGACTGTCGGCGGCCTCGTCGCATTCTACAGCTATGTTTTCCAACTCTTTGACCCGCTCAGTGGCGCCCTCGAAACGTACGCACGAGCGCAGCGAACCTTTTCCAGCATCCGTCGCCTCCAAGCAATTCTGGCCTTGCGCCCAACTGTGACGGATCAAAACCGTGGAGCCGAGATACCGCACTCAACGCTGTGTCATATTCGTTTTACCGGTGTGTGTTTCGGATACCAACGGAAGAAAGACTTCTTGACGATCCCCAGTCTCTCCATCGAGAGCGGAGCGCGTGTCGCCATCGTTGGTGAAAATGGCGCAGGCAAAAGCACGTTTGCGAAACTAGCTGCGCGGCTCTACGACCCGGACAGTGGGTCCATAACCATCGGGGAATCGGAAGTCAGAAATATCCCGCTGAAGCAGTTTCGGTCACTGGTCTGCTACGTACCCGCCATTCCGGTTCTTTTCGACGAAACTCTGGCAGAAAATCTTCGACAGGGGAATCCACTCGTCGGAACTCGGCAACTGGAAGCAATCATCGATCTTCTTGACCTCCGCTCTTTTGTCGCATCGCTCCCACACGGATTGTCGGAGCCTCTGGGCCCTGCCGGGTGTCAACTGTCCGGTGGCCAGCGGCAAAGACTAGCCCTAGCTCGTGCCCTGTTGCGAAGGCCCCGCATATTGATTCTTGACGAAGCGACTTCCGCGCTGGACCCTCCAGCGGAGCTTTCGCTCCTCCACCGGATTCCCGAATTTCTGCCGGGAGTCACAATCATCTTCATCTCACATCGCCTCGGAAATCTTGCATGGATGGACCGCGTACTTGTTTTCCACCATGGCAGAATCGTCGAAGACGGGCATCACCATGAACTGGAACTCTCTGGGAGCTTCTATGCGCAGTTGCATCATGCTTCGGAGGCGAGCCGCTTTGACAACCCGCCCTAAAAAAGAACCCTCCACACACAAAGACAAGCTCTTCACTAAAATTCGCCAAAACATGACCCGAATCTGAACGCGTGCAGCCTGCCGACTCTCGCGTTACGCGGCCCTAACTGCCCTATTCAGAGTAAATTGCGAATTCCATTTCCTGATTCACGAACAAATGAACGCGGTTGTGGATGTCAACCTGCTTTCGTGGCAGTGTCCACTGCATATTCTCATCCGTTCTTGGAATCAGCCGGAAAGGGGAAAACCCGTGCTGAAGATAGCCGAAGGAGTGCGGAGCACTCACGACCGCGACGGCGCGGTCATTCTCGATATTCATCATGGCCAAATGTTCACCCTCAACCTTGTAGGCTCCAAAATCCTCGAAATGCTGGAGCGCGGCTGTCCGGAAACCCAGATGGTCGAGGAAATAAGCCGCAAATTCCGCATTCGTCCCGACATTGTCGAGCGCGACGTTCGTGAATTCCTGGAGTGCCTCGAAAAGCACCGGCTTGTCGAGTCTCGCGCACTAAACAGCGGCGCATAAAACCGCACGAGAGGGTGATTTGAACACACAACAACAAGACGACCGGGACATGTACCGCCTCATCATCACTCGCCGTAATGGCTCCGAACTGTTGTGTCTGCCGGACGGCCCGTATCATTCATTGCCTTCCATTGATATCCCACGGTGGCAGAGAGTCGCGGAACCAATTAGAAACGCAGTGAAGACGCATTTGAACCTCGATGCCTATTCTCTTTTTACGTGCCCTTGCCAGACGCCAACAAGCGAGACACCCCGCACCCTTTTTCAGGCGATGGAATGTGTCCGTCCGGACGGCCCCATCCCACCAACAGCATTCTGGGTCCCCATCTCCTCTCTGATGATTGATTCCTTCCGTGATGTGCAGGATTTCCGTAGGATTTGCAACGCCCTTAGGGCTCTCTCCCACGACACTCAAACTGGCAATGAAGGTCCATTTGCCAAACCAGGATGGCTGCGCGAGCTGTGCAGTTGGATTGCGCAGCAGATTGAACCCCTGAAGTTCAGACTCACGGGCAATTTCCAGCAACTGAATGCAAGCTTTTCGTTCAGTTTGATCCGTTTCGAAACGACGGACGCTGCTCTCTGGTTCAAGGCTGTAGGCGCGCCAAACCTTCACGAATACGCAATTTCGCAGGCCTTGGCACGATCGTTGCCCAATTATGTTCCCAGCGTCCTTGCAACAAAACCCGACTGGCATGGGTGGCTCATGGCAGATGGCGGTGGCGTAACTCTCAACGATGTCCAAGATCCTGTCGCCTGGCAAACTACCCTAACAACGCTCGCTAATCTGCAAATCGATTCCATTGGACGAGAAGATGAGTTCTTGGAGGCCGGGTGCCGGGACTTGCGCTTGGCGGCATTACTCGAATTGGTTGACCCCTTCCTTGACGCCATGGCCGATTTAATGAAGCAGCAATCGAAGGTGCCGCCGCCAATTCTCTCCCAACAGCAACTATCGGACATGGGCGCGGTATTGAAGGACGCTCTCCGGTGCCTGGGGGCGCTGAGAATCCCCGATACGTTGGGCCACAGCGATTTCAATCCCGGCAATATCATTGTTGGCCCCGAGCGCTGCACTTTCCTCGACTGGGCCGAAGCCCACGTCGGTCACCCGTTCCTGACCTATGAATATTTCCTCGCGCATTTGCGGAAAGACTATCCGCATCTCGCACCCCTCGAGGGTGACCTGAGAGCCGCCTACTCCCGCATTTGGAGCTCGGTCGCATCACCCGAGCAGATTGCGCAAGCCTATTCGTTCTCACGCCTTGTCGCTGTCTATGCCTACACGGCATCAAGCAACGTCTGGCGGGATCCTGAACGCCTGAAGGTTCCTGGCTTCCAAGGCTATCTGAGAAGCCTGACGAGGCGGATGAAACAGGAAGCCGACTCCATACAGCGCCAGAGGGTTGAATGTATCAACTGATGACATCCCTGCCCCGCTCAACCGCGGAGCCGGTGACGGAGATTTTCCACGGCGTCTCCGTCACCGACCCGTATCGCTGGCTCGAAGACCAGGATTCTCCGCGCACGCACGCTTGGATCGAAGAGCAAACCCGCTATGCGCGCTCCTATCTGGACAATCTCCCGGGGCGCGAGCGCATTCGTGAGCGCATTCGAGAATTCCTCGCCGTTGAAACCTATGACTCCCTGCAAATCGCCGGTGGCCGCTATTTCTTCAGGAAGCGCCTCCCGATCCAAGAGCAGCCATGCATCTACATGCGTGAAGGCGCAAGCGGCGAGGATTGCCTTCTGATCGACCCCTCGGAAAGGAGGACCGGCAAATACACAGCGATAAAGCCCCTTCGTGTTTCCCCCAATGGCCGGTTGCTCCTGTACGAGGTGAAGGAAGGGGGAGAGCGAACGGGGACTTTTGAGCTGCTCGAAATCGAAACTCGAAAGCGTCTGCCCGACCTCCTCCCCCGCGGGTACTTGCGCGGATTCGCCTTCGCGCCGGATGGTAAGAGTTTTTACTACGTCCACGAAGCCGTGGAAGCAAAGCGGCCCTTCTATCGCGCTGCCTACCAGCACGTTCTGGGAACGCCCCCCAGCGAAGACCGGGAGGTTTTCTTCTCCGGCGAGGGCGAGAAGATCCGACTAAGCCTTACGTCTGACAAGAAGCGCCTCGCCTTCTTCGTGTACCGGTTCCTCGAAAAGACATTCACAGACATCTACCTGCAACCATTCGACGCCGCAATGTCACCTGAACTTATCTTCAGCCACATTGACTATCTGCTAGGGCTGCGTTTCTTGGACGACAGAATTCTGGCAATCACCGATCGTGAGGCGCCGAACCGGAGGATCGTCGAAATCCGTCTTCGGGAAAGCGGGGAACACGAGTGGATCGATGTCGTTCCCGAGACCGACACGCCCATAAGCAATTGGCTTGTTGCTAGAGACACCATCTACGTTTCCTGCGTGAAGGAAATGATTCATCGCATCTTCGCCTTCGACCTCTCCGGGAAAAAGCTGGGCGAGATGCCTACCCGAAGCAACGAAACGCTTCGCATCATCGGTGGTTCGCCGGATAGCGACGAGGTACTCCTTGAATCGGAATCCTTCACCGAACCTATCGGCATCGGCCGTTACTCTGCGAAAACAAACGAGCGCACGCTGTGGGCCAAGAGGAGTATCCCGTTCGATTCCAAGGACTTCGACTATTCCCAAATCTGGTTCATGTCCAAGGACGGCACAAGAATCCCCATGTACCTCGTGGGTCGCCGCGATGTTCTAAAGAAAAGCGGCAATCCCACGATCATGACTTCCTACGGCGGCTACGGGGTTTCCATGACGCCGCAGTTCAGCATCTTTGTCGCCTTTCTCATGGAACGCGGGTGCCTGTTTGCTTTACCCAACATCCGCGGCGGATCTGAGTTCGGCGTCGAGTGGCACGCGGCGGCCAAGCGACGCAACCGACAAACGGCCTTCGACGACTTCCTGTGCGCTGCTGAATGGCTTCTCAAAACGGGGCGAACCGCTCCTGGAAAACTAGGCATCTTTGGTGGTTCCAATTCCGGCCTGCTGGTGGGAGTGGCCCTCACGCAACGGCCGGATTTGTTCGGCGCTGTCGTCTGCATGGTCCCGATGCTTGACATGCTCCGTTATCACCTCTTCGATAACGCTCAAATCTGGAAAGAGGAATTCGGCACCGTCGAAGATCCAGATGATTTCGCCATTCTCGTGAAATACTCTCCGTACCATCAGGTTCGGGATGGCGTGGCCTATCCCCCCACGATGATCGTCTCCGGAGACGCCGACCGAAACTGCGACCCGCTGCATGCCCGCAAGATGACCGCCCGGCTTCAGGCGGCCAACGCCTCCGATCACGTGATCTTTCTCGATTACAGCAAGTTTCGCGGGCACTCTCCTGTGCTTCCCCTGAGCGAACGAATTGAAGCGCTGACCGATCGCATGGCTTTTCTGTGCGACCAATTGCAACTGCCAGGGTGAAAACGGAGGTCTTGGTTATGTCGTTTCTTGTCCTCAAAGCGTATTGGAAACTGATTCATCTCGATCTGTACCTGGCACGGGGCAATTTCGCCGCGCTTTACGACAAGGTTCGCAATTATCCCCTTGGAGTTGAGGCGCCGGCGGACAACGCCGTGGAACAGATCTGCTCTGCCGTGGACATGGCCTGTATCTGGTACTGGAAGGAAGCGCTCTGCCTGCAGCGCTCCGCGGCCCTGGCATGTCTCCTGAAGAAGTACGGCGTGCCGGCACAGATGGTCATTGGCGCACAACAGATGCCGTTCAAGGCCCACGCCTGGGTCGAAGTAGATGGCCGCGTGGTCAACGACAAGCCATATACGCCGGAAATGTACGCCGTTTTGGATCGCTGCTAGCAGAGATCGTTTGCAGATCAAAGGTGAAGGGAAACAGTCATGAGCATCCAGTTTGGAAGATGGAATTCAGACGGCAAGCCGATCGATCAAACGTACCTCGCAAAGGTGAAGCCGATTATCGCCCGGTATGGCCCAGACGATGAGGGCGCCTACGCGATCTCGAACCTCAGCATCCTGTATCGCGCCTTCCACACTACAAAAGAATCGCGGCGTGAGACGCAACCTCATGTCAGCGAGTCCGGCGTCGTAATCACCTGGGACGGCCGCCTCGACAATCGCGCGGAACTTATCCGCTGCCTGCGAGATGTTCTAACCATCACCGCGACCGACGTCTCCATCGTCGCCGCTGCCTACGAAGAGTGGGGCACCAACTGCTTCGCCAGGCTTGTCGGTGATTGGGCGCTCTCCATCTGGGACGCCAACTCACGTTCCCTGTTCCTCGCGAAAGATCCCATCGGCACGCGCCATCTCTATTATTCCATCGACAGCGACCAAATCACCTGGAGCACAATCCTCGATCCACTCGTTCTCTGCGCCGCCAAATCCTTCACCCTCTGCGAAGAGTACATCGCCGGCTGGTTCTCGTTCTTCCCCGCCGCTCATCTGACGCCCTACGTCGGGATCCATTCCGTTCCGCCGTCATGTTCGGTACTCATACGTAATGGAAAGCAAACCGTCACCAAGTATTGGGATTTCGATCCCGCCAACAAAATCCGTTACAGAACCGACGCCGAATACGAAGAGGACTTCCGCGCCGTCTTCGGCGAAGCCGTCCGCCGCAGGCTCCGCTCCGACGGTCCCATCCTGGCTGAGCTTAGCGGCGGCATGGACTCCTCCTCCATCGTGTGCATGGCGGACACCATCATCGCGCGCGGAGCCGCCGAAACTCCGCGCCTCGACACCATCTCCTGCTACGACGACTCCGAGCCCAACTGGAACGAGCGCACCTACTTCACCAAAGTAGAAGAAAAGCGCGGTCGCACCGGCACCCACATCGACGTTGGCAAACGAGAACCTCTCAAGTTTGAACTCGACAGCGATCATTTCGCGGCGATTCCCGGCTCCAGCGGCGGTCGTTCGTCCGAAGCCAGCCGTCATATCGCAGCCTGCATGACCTCCCAGAGAAACCGCGTAGTCCTCTCCGGCATCGGCGGCGACGAAGTCACCGGCGGCGTCCCGACTCCCACCCCCGAACTGGAAGACCTCCTGGCAAGAGGTCATTTCAGAACCCTCGCCCGCGAACTAAAAGTCTGGGCCCTCAACAAGCGCAAGCCGTGGTTCCAGTTATTATTTGATGCCACTCGGGGATTCTTTCCTCCCGCCCTCGTCGGCGTCCCAAAACACAGACGCCCCGCGCCGTGGTTGAATCCGGCCTTCGTCAAACGGAATCACGCGGCTCTCCAGGGTTATGAAGGCAGACTGAAGCTCTTTGGCCCTTTGCCCACATTTCAGGAGAATTTGAGCACTTTGGACGCGTTGCGAAGGCAACTGGAGTGTGATGTTTTGCCTTCCGAGCCGCTCTACGAAAAGCGCTATCCCTACCTGGACCGTGGTCTTCTGGAATTCATGTACTCCGTTCCTCGAGAGCAGCTCATCCGTCCAGGCCAGCGACGCTCCTTGATGCGGCGAGCGCTTGTCGGCATTGTTCCGAATGAACTCCTAAACAGGAAACGGAAAGCCTTCGTTGCTCGGGGACCACTGGCCGCCATCTCGATGGAATGGGCCACTCTCAGCGAGATGAGTCAGCAAATGTTGAGCAGCTCAGTTGGGGTCGTTCATTCGCGCACTCTTCTTGAATACCTACAGAAAGGCCGCCAAGGTGAAGAGATTCCTATCGTCAGCCTGACGCGCACTCTAGCTATTGAGTTCTGGCTGAAGGCGGTGAGCCATCGAGGGATATTAGATTTATGCACGCTACACACAACGGTTATCGCCCTTGGTCATTCACAGCCGGACCGGGAAAATGTCGTGACCGGGCCCCACTCGCGGCAAGAGTTCAGCTAGCTAGCTGTCCAAGAGAAGGACAAAAAAAGGAGGTGAAAACCATGAACTACACAAAGCCGGAAGTCGTCGTAGGCGGTTCCGCCCTTAGCGCTATTCAAGGGCATCCGAAGCCGACTGGTAGCGCGTACGACGCTCCTATAGAGGTATACAACAACACTGTCCCCGCGTACGAAGCAGACGAATAGACGTCGATGGGAACGGGGTGCACACAAAACTCGTCCACCCCGTTCCTTTAAACCGCAATGCTAACGGAGAAAAGCTAGAGTGGAAGGGAGGTGAAAACCATGAACTACACAAAGCCGGAAGTCCTCGCAAGCGGCTCCGCCCTTGCCGAAATTCAAGGGGTTCCGAAACCGTTTGCCAACCTGTTCGACGCACCCACAGACGAGTACAACAGGACCAACATGGCGTACGAGGCGGATGAATAGCTGTCAATGGGAACGGGGAGCACAAAAATGTCCACCCCGTTCCTTTAAACCGTAATCCTTAACGGTGGAAAGTGAGTGAAAACTGTGGAGTACGCAAAGCCAGAAGTCGTCGTAAGCGGCTCCTCCTTCATCACAATTCAAGGGCATCCGAAGATTGGCGGCTCGTACACCGCACCTGTAGAGAGGTACAATCTCTCCGCAACCGCGTACGGTGATCCGACGCACTGCTATTGGCAGGGACGATGATTCCACAGTGAAAGAAGTTTCAACAAATCAGCGCGACGAAGGGTACGGTAGCGCATAAGCTAGAATAGCCACTTGCATCGAGAGCATCTCGAGCTCTCTGAGCGGAGCATCTTTGTTGGGAAGACGAAAGACAAGTGAGTATGGTTTCGACGTGCCACCCGGCTCTAAAGTGCCATTTGGGAGCGCTTCGCTCAAGTCCCAGACAGCCCCTGGCCCGGTTTCCGCGTTACTGGCGTTCGCTATCTCAAGTTTTCCAAACTCACTAAAAACTGTAACAGCCTTGATTGCGAGCGGACCTCTAATTGGCTCCATGCTCTTGTTCTTCAAGATTACATCCACCGTTAGGGTGCCGGTGCTTATGTCATAGCGTTGGTCTCCACCGTAGAGGACGGCAACACTCTGGCTGATGTCCCGCGCATCTCTTTCTTGAGTCGGCAAAGAGAACAATCGTGTCTCCATCGAGGCACCGACTATTACTGTGGCTGTTCTTAGTTGACCTTCTCCGTGTCCCGCCTCAATCCATACCGCGTGGAACTTTCCGCCGGATGTAACTGTCAGGGAACCTGTATTCCTCCACACAACGTTCCGACTGTCAACGACTTCAAGGCCCAAGCCACTAGAACCGGTAGAGGATCGCGGTTTCGATGGACCCGGCAAGACCTGCACCTTACCCGCCATCCTCAAAGAGGCACTGGATTCCGTCACGGGCACGACTCGCCCGGATGAGCACTGCGAGAGCGCTTGCGGCGGACTGAATGTCTCTCCATCGTCCAAAGATGTAGAGAAGTACCAACAGTCCGAAACCGGTTCGTCGCGCCACATGAGACCCAAAGCTCCGTTGCGATTGACCGCCATTGCCGGAGAAAAAAACCTGTGACTCTTCGTTCCCGGTCGAGGAATTTCCTTTCCCTCCGACCAAGTCTTACCACCATCCCGTGAGGTCTTGAGAATAAACTGGCACTCGGCATTCATGGTTGCGTGGTAGGCTAAGTATACGAGGTCATGCAAAGGATCATACGCCGCTGCGAAATGGGCGGGATGACAACTAGCGTGCTCTCCGATGGGAACCCGGGCAACGGTTACAGCATCAGAGAGCGTCAAACGATCCTTTCCCATACGGACAGCACCAATGATGTCGTCTAGCCCCGCCCCCGTCTTGAGGGCCGCGATATAAAGGGCCAAGACCGACCCATCTCCAAGAAGAAGTGCCTTTTGGGGATACGACCCCTGATATCCCAAGCCCCCCATGTTCGGATTGATGATTGGCTTCGCTGCCTGTTGTTCGCCGTCCTTGAACGTTATGACGCCTATGCGGCTTCCGTTACCATTTGCTCTGTCTTTAGCGGGATCGGGAGCGTTAAAATCGAAATATCCAAAAAAAGTGTAGAGCCGGTTCTGGTTCGGCCCCGGCTGGATGTCGACTACAGAAGTCGAATAGTCAGCCCAACCTGTAGTCACTGCTTCGACCCAGGTCTGGCCAGCATCATTCGAGACAAAAATCCTCGTGACCCCCTTCGCGGGATCTTCTGGCACGCCGTCACTGACCTGCGCAGCCTCTGAAACGAAGTAAGCCTTGCCATTCGAGCCAAAGGCGCAGGAGTGTTCGGTTACCCAAGTACTGTTCTTGTCTTCGAGTGCCATCCGCCAAGTGTTTCCACCATCTGACGAGGAATAGAGGAAGCCATAAAAGGCATTGTCCTTCGCATCCCATCTCGAACCACACACGATAAGATTGTTCGCGTTTGCCGAGTCCGCAGCTACTTCATACCATGGGTACCAACTCCCCCTAGGCGAGCTCACCTTGACTTTCGATTCCACACGAACCTGCTGCCCGAATCCATTAGAAGCTACAAGCGCAAGAAGAAGTCCAGGACAGAAGCGCTTGCGATGTGAAGTTAAGGACTGGTGGAAAGTCATTGTGAAGGTCTCCTATTGGGGCGAATTGGCCAGGCGTATGAATGAATCCCCATCAGTGCACTCCTACTGCAATATCGGTGACCCAAAGCAAGTCTCCGCTTGAGTGAATGAACCAACGGGTAGATTGTTCAGTTTTCGACGGCTGAAGGACAGCAAACAATGCGAGCGTTCGCCGCATTCCTAGAAGCTCAGTTTCAAAGCGAACTGCATCGAGCGCGACCCGCCCATCTGATAGAGCGGACTGAGCCCTCCCAGACTATTGGCAAGCGTCGCTGTGGCCTGACCAAAGACGCACCCGGCTCCGCCGGAACAGTATGTCGTCTGAATTGCTCCAAAGTTGGGATGGTTGAAAACGTTGAAAGCCTCGGCTCGAAATTGCAGTTTCAATCTCTCGCGTATCGGAAACTCTCGCCGCACCGCTAAATCCATCTGCCACGCACCAAAGCCCCGCACAAGGTTCCGCGGAGCATCGCCTATGCCTGTCCCCGGTGGGCAACCGCCGATATTGCAGCCTAGCGGCAACCTAAAAGCGTTCGGGTTGATCGCATGGCCCCCTGGACATCCTCGCCCATTGGCATAGATTGCGGCACATTGCGATCCGTAAATATACAGGGGCTGTCCCGGAACTATGTTCAGCCCGGTGAAGTAGCTTTGGCCTGTGGCCGGGTCGAAGGTTAGCCCCCCCTGTAGTGGAACGGGAAAACCGGAACGGGCCGTAAAGCGGTCGTCAAGGCCCCAATGCTGCATCACAGCGCGGGCTAACTTATTGTTGAGGGCGGGACTCGGAACATCGTATACGAAGGCCCCTGTGAAATTGTGGCGTACATCAAAATCTGAGCTCGCACGCTGGTACGGAATGGCATAATTGTAAGATCCGTAGTCTATCGCGTGGGACCAAGTGTAGGAAGAGAGCACTTGAAGCCCGTGGTTCAGTCTGCGCTGGAACTGAGCCTGTAACGCGTCATAGTCGGAAGTGAGTCCACTCTCAAGAAAGTCGACATAACTGAAATTCGCGTTGAACGGTTGAACATTCACTTGATTCTGCTCCAGCAATCTTGCTCCGTGTGAACCAACGTATGAGATTGTTAACGCTTGTGAATTTCCCAACGCTTGCTGGACGCTCGCGTTCCACTGAAGAGTGTAGGGTAATTGAAAGTGGGGAGGGAACGCGTACACAGTGTTGTTATATGGCGCCACAGGCGGATTGACTATTGGAGGACTTACTTGAGCCGGGGGAAGCGGAAAACTAACAGGTCCGCCACCGACCAGCGAACCAAAGTAGGGTGTAATTGCGGAGAAACCTGGTCCTTGGTAACCATACGAACCGAGCTGCTGGCCGGTATCGAAGAAGAGACCACCTCCACCACGTAACACTGTCTCAAAGCCTGGGTCGTTCCGCAAAACATAGGCCAATCCCAGCCGCGGCGCAAAGTTGAACCAATCTGTCTTCCATAATGGCGTGCCTTGCGGAGCAAGAATGAGCGTATTTAACTTGCTTCCTTTTACAGTGTACGGAAGGTTTCCACTCGCCGCACCGGGGGCGGGGTTTATCTCCCAACGAAGTCCCAACGAAAGGCTCAACCGGGCAGTCATTTTCCACTCGTCTTGTACAAATGTCGAGAAATTCGTGTAAATAGGGAACGCGGGAGAGGAGGTCTCTCCAAAACCAAGGTCCACACTGTTCGTCTTGACCGAGTTTGCGCTGAGATAGTCGTAAGCTGACACTGGGCTCGGGGCGTAGATGCTGGGTTCCAACCTGCGAAAATCGAAGCCGACCCTTAATTGGTGTCGACCCCGTGTCAGAACGAGCGAGTCCAGTAAGTTCCATTGGCTCTGATTGCCAAAGAAATTGTTCAGAGCCAAGTCCGGATACCCGTTGCCAAAGAACAATCCAATCTGAACAGCGCCGCGTGCTCCACTGGGGAAACCCTGGAGTTGCGAAAGATCAACAGCCTTCCCGCCGGCAAAGCTAGTTAGCGTGGCGGAAAATACTCCTGAATTCGAACTGAAATTGAGGCGGAACTCATTGTTGATGCTGCTCGAAAATGAACTCGTCGCACCAAAGGTGTATGTTCGCATTGTATAAGCGGTCGAATGCAGGACAGAAGCTACTCCATAGGTTCCGGTTCCCCGTGTCATCAAGTTAGAGGACGTGTTCGCGAAGCGGAAGAAAAGCCTCAATCTATCACTTATCGTATGATCCAACCGGATGCCAGTGGCATCGATACCACTCGGGTTGCTCCACGCTCCAATGAACTGAGTTAGACCGCTACCCGGATCAGGAATTGTGCAATCGGGAGTTGGAGCGGAAGTGGTGGGCTGAGGAAAGGCGTTCAGCACCTGCTGAAGGGGAGTAAGTGTGCATGTCCGCAGGTACGCATCTGGGACGAACGTCACATTTGCCGCTTGCGGCTCAATCAGGCGCAACCCTTCGTAGGAAAAAAAGAAAAAGGTCTTATTCTTCCCATCAAATACGTGTGGAATCTCGAGCGGCCCGCCGAGCGTACCGCCGAAATCGTTCTGACGAAGCGGAGACTCCGCTTGATCCAAATAGTCGTTGAACCAGTCGTTTGCATCAAAGGCGTTGTTACGCAAGTACTCGAAAGCGGTGCCGTGCCACTCGTTAGTCCCTGAACGCGTAACAAAAGAGAATTGCGCGCCTGGGTTTCGTCCATATTCGGCGGAGTAGGTTGAACTCTGGATGCGAAATTCCTGGAGCGCATCCAGCGAAACCAATCCTTGCGTTGTGCCCAATGCAGTAGACGGAGGCAGCGAGCCACTAGTCCCTGGCTCCGCAGCAGAGCCTGGATTGACCCCAACGTTTGCACTCACACCATCGACCGTGTAATAGTTCGACTCCGTGCGCTGGCCATTCACGCTGAATTCGCCTTGGGCACCATTGACGGCCCCCGATTGGGGACTGTTCGTAACCACGCCCGGCGTAAGCAGAATCAAGTCCTGGAAACTGCGACCATTCAGCGGCACGTTCTCGACATATTTTTGGTCTACGAGGGTGCTCACCGAGGCGTCGGTAGTATTGATCAGAGGAGCGCCACCCTCAACCGTAACCAATTCTGACGCGGCGCCGATGGGCAGGGTGAAGTTGATGGCGAGCGCATCCTCAATGTGAATGACGATATCCGGCTTGATGATTGTCTTGAAGCCGGTATATGAAACTTGAATCCTGTATCCTCCTGGAGGAAGGTTCGACACCACATAGTACCCTTCGCTGTTCGCCTTTCCGGGATATTGGATTCCAGTAGCGTTATTGATGACCAGAATGTCGGCGCCGACAATGACGCCGCCTGAAGGATCAAGGACGATGCCGCTTACTGTGCCGTTCGGTGATTGCGCTTGGGCGGTGAATATGGATAGAACGAGAGTTATGAAACTTAGAAATGTCAGTCTCACTCGCACGCGGCATCTCCTCGGAGCAAAGTGCATGCAATCACTCTCCTCGTTTTCGCAGGAGCAACCGCAGATGTACCAACATAGCTTCTTTTGAGTGCAATAGAGGATTCACGAATCGCTGGCGGGCCTTCCTGCTATGGATGGTTTGGCTCCACCTTGAGGTAAGCAAACAGGAAGGGCTTACCGCTTGGCTTTTGGCTGCCGCCGTTCGGCTCCACGGTCACGAAAACCGCTTCGATCTGATCGAGCTTCTGCGGGTCGTCGAATTTCAAGACCCAACGTTTTTTGGAAACGTTGTCTTCATAAAATACACCTAGGTTCAAAGCCTGTGCCTTGTCGGCCCCGCGCTGACCCCAAGCCTGAAACGTGCTTGCGTTCTTGAAACCCGGGTGGCGGTCGAGGTCGTACGCATAGAAAATCAGCGATTTCGATTTTGTGTAGAAAACGCGTCCATAAGCCTTCTGCGTTGCTGCGTTTTTCGCAACATCAAACACCTCGGCCACATAGAGGTCCCGCGCTCCCATCAATTCCCGAATGTCTCGATCATGGGCGAGAAGTTCTTGCTGCTGGTCGATTGTCGAATCCCGGTCTCTCAGCAATTGCGTAAGTTCCCCGACCTTAGCTTCCAGTGCCTTGGACCCCGCATCGTCCCGAGACCTCAGGGCTTGCAGAGTATCTAGTTCCTTCTGCGTCTTTTGAAGAGATGCTTGCGCCGCATCCAGCTTCTGCGTTGCCGCTGCTTCATTTGCAGCGAGCCGTTGTTTTTCCTCGTCGTTTGTCTTCGATGCACTTTCGAGGGCCGCCTGCGCATCCTTTAATTTGGTTATTTCTGCCGACTGCTCTTCCACTTGGTGGCGCAGGCTGGCGATCATTTTGTCCCGCTCTGCCATCTGCGCAATCAGCACCTCGCGATCATGCCCCGCATCGCTTATCTGTTGCTGGAGCACAGCAGTCGGCTTTTCGATGGCTGCTTGAGGGACTGGTGCATTCTCAGCCCCGCGCCGTATTCCTGCCCGGTAGGCATAGATTCCCAGCGTTGCCGCAAGCAGAATCGCCGCCGCGAACGGAAGCCACACTGTATTCCAATGCTCACTAAGAACCGGTTTCCCGTTTGGCTCAGACAGTCCCCTTACTCTTAAAATCTCGGGGGGGGCAGGCTCAGTCCTCGTAACGTCATCCTCTCGCGCGAGGCGCCTCCCGAAGGCGGCCTGCGCCGCCTCAACGGACAACGTTTCTGTTGTGGGTGGGAGTTCTCCCGACGCTTCCGCGGCAAACAGAGGCGCACTAATCTCAGCGGCTCCCTGAAACTCCTTCAGGGCCTCCCTGCACTGGGGGCAACCCGCTAAATGCTTCTGCAGCTTGGTCTTTTCTTCCTCGGTTAGTTCACCGGAGGTGGAAACGGCACACAACTCAAGAAATTCTTCATGCGGTCCCATGGCTGACCACACTTCTTCGTCTGGACTTCCTCCCCTATGTATCATACTGTTTAGCGATTCTGCAATTTACTTTCACGCACCTGCTTGCGCAGTTTTTCCAGCCCCCGGTAGTAGTGGTGCCGAACATTTCCCAGGGACTGCCCTAGCTTCTTGCCAATTTCCCCGAGCGTATACCCTTCGTAAAAATGCAATCTCAAGGTTTCATGTTGCTCTGCCGTCAGCTCCCCCATCGCTCTCTTCAGCCCTTCTCTTCCGAATAGTGCTTCAATTGAAGAATCGTAGGCGGGTGTCGCCGCCCCGGCAAAACCCGGAACACAGCAATCTAATTCTGCATTCTTATAGTGGCCCCTCGCAGTTAGGTATCTCCGGCGAGAAATAGCCTTTCGGTAGGTCATCTGAACGACCCAAGACCGCGCAGAGCTTTTTGAAGTGTCGTATACACCGGCCTCACGATAAATGAACAGAAACAAATCTTGCATCAGGTCATCTGCCTCCGCCTCATCTCTCAGAATCCTAAGAGAAACAATTCGAACCAGTCGCGAATAGCGTTGGAAAAGAAGAGTCAACGCATGCTGGTCACCATGGGCGATAGATGCAAGCAGGTCTTCATCGACGATCTCGCGATGATCCTGACATTTGTTAGCAACAGAGCTGCAGTCACCTTCATAATTTGCCAGTGGAATGGCTGCAAACCGGGCTGTCACAGGAGAGCTCACAATGGTCCTCTTCCCAGAAAACCGGCATCCTGTGGCTGTTTACAAATGAGGAATGCATTCCGTGGGAATTTATTCGTCACTGTAGGAACCTTTCCTCTGTCATGGTAACCCGTGGGAAACATGTTCAGCCCTTGGCGGGACCTGAAAAGGCCTTCGGAGAGGCTTTTCGAACGTGCAGGAAGAAGCGCAAGATTTCACAGGAAAAGGTGAGCCAAGAGGCGGCCTGTGACCGCACGACAGTCAGCCTCATAGAACGAGGCTTGGTAAGCGCCAAACTGGAAACCATTGTGAAGATGTGCAACGCAATCACAACTCATCCATCAGACGTCATGCGCCAGATGGAAAAATCGCCATTCTATAAGTGATGTACCCCCTATAGAGCCCTTTGTCAATAGATAAGACATCTAGTAGAGCGTTTTGCTGTGTCCCCTCACCAGTTATCGTTCATTGAAAGAGCACTATGAGCGCGGCCCAACAATTCGGCAATAGACTACGCACACTGCGAAAGTTGCAGAAGCTGAAGATTGGACAACTTGCCGAGAAGGCTGATACAGGAGTCAAACACCTCGGCAGAATAGAGCGGGGCGAGAAACAGCCCTCTTTTGAACTCATCATTGCCTTGGCTCAGGCGTTGAGCATTTCCCCTTCCACGCTTTTTGAATTTGACTCCCCCCGCGCGGATCTCAAGGCCATAAAGAAGCAGTTGGATCAATTCTTTGCAAAACAAGACGTAAAAGACGTCGCAAGACTCACCAGAGTGCTTGCCGCGCTTTTGCATCCGTAGGGCCCGCACTCATCACCCGCTCACAATCTTTGGCCGTGTCCCTTAAGAGGCTTCAATGCGAGGTCACCTAGACGTTTAGCTACCTCATGATCTCTAGGGCTTCACCTATTCAGCGCGGTCTATCAGCATTCAAATGGGACGCATGTTTACTCCCGGGGAAAGCTAGAACCTTCGTACTATTCTATTGGCACAGATTTCCACCCCAGACTTAAAGTCTATGCCGAACGTCTATTTCTGCGATTCGCGAAACCAGAGCTGCGGGATGCTGCGGGCCGTATTGTCATGGGAAGACTGCAATCGCGTGGTCAATTATGGATCGGCGATCCACCTTGGAGACAAGTTTCCCAGCGGATCGATCAATGGGAGTTGCCGACCTACAGTCGCCATCCTGTTCGTTCGCCCCGAAGAAGCCAGCGAGAAATGGGGCGCGGGTTTCTACCGCATAGACACCGATGTGATTGAGATCGACGAAGCTCTCAAAATGGCAACGGCGTCACCTCTCATCGCGCACCGCCCGGACGAAACACTCGCCCGACACTGAAGCAGATGTATCGTGCAGAAATTTGTTCGATAAGTTCTACGCCCTAAGCACAACCAACACACTTGCCTTCACACGGCGGCGGAATTGTACCTTGACTCTCTGAAACAGCGGCGCGTAGCATCCCCTCAAGGGTAAAGGTACCAAAAGGCAACCTTTCGGACCCGCACGCTCCGGGATGCGTTCAAAACAACCACCCGGGTTAGAGGCAAGAAGCTTGTGAGATTAAACAAACGACCGCCGAAGGGACTTGAACCCTCTCGCCTTCAGGCAAATTGGCTGAAGGGAAGTGCTTTTCTCATTTTTCTCGCTGCGATCGTCCTCTTCGCCACCGTGCTTGTCGCTCGTTTTAGCCACGCTCGGCTGACATCCTATTTTCTCATCACCGTATTGGGCGGGCTCTGCTTCGCTATTGCGCTCCACGCCCGATATTTGATCCTCTTGCGCAGGGACAATCAGAAAACGGCCAACACTCTCCATATTACTGGGCGCGAGTTCAAGTCCATTTTCCAGAATGCCCTCGACGGCATTTTGATTCTCGACAACCAAGGAACCTGCATCGAGGCCAACCCGGCCGCATTCGCAATTCTTGGCGTGGACCGCGACTTCCTGATGGGACATTCCATTGTCGAGTTCCTCTCCAAACCTCAAGGCTTCGCCGAAAAATGGGCAGTATTCTTGCAGAAAAAGTATCAGCATGGCTGTGCCGAACTTATTCGCGCGGATGGTTCGCCACTATTCGTTGATTACACAGCCGCCGCCGATTACATTCCTGGCTCCCACGTCGTCATCCTGTGCGACGTCACACAGCGAGTGAATGCGCAACGGTCCCTCAGAGAAAGCGAAAATCGCTTCCAGTTGATGGCCAACAACATTCACGAAGTCTTTTGGATGCTAAAAGCGGACACAAAAGAAATTGTTTACGTCAGCGACGCATACGAAACCATCACCGGACACTCACTCGCAGAAATCCGCGAGAATCCTTCTTCTTACAAAGAGTTGGTTCACCCTGAGGACCGCGTCCGCTTTCTCGCGAAATTGGAAGAGGCCGGCATCACTGGGAAATTCGACGAAGAGTTTCGCATCGTCCGGCCAGACGGAATGTCGCGTTGGATCTGGAGTAAGGGCTCCCCGGCCCCGGCCTTCGACGCGGGTGGCGCCCCTCTGTGGCTTGTCGGCATCGCGCAGGATATCACCTCGCGCAAACATGCCGAGCAAGAGATCGCGAAGCATTTAGCTGAGGCCGAAGCCGCAAGAGCGGAGGCCGACGCGCTCCGCAAGGCTACGCTGACCTTGACCCAGAACCTGAAGATGGATGCTCTCCTCGACACCTTGCTGCAAACGCTCCACACAATCGTCCCGTACGATTCGGCCTGCGTGCTGCTAACGGACACGGATCGTTCATTTCTCGTCGCGAGACAAATGCCGCGAGAGACCACCCGAAAAAATGTGGTGACACTGGAAGTGAGTGATTATCATTTCTTGCAGAAAGTTCTGTTCGCGCGCGATAGTGTCCTTGTCGAGAATACTCGCGACGAATCCGAATGGCGGGATAGCCCCGCCTTTGGAACCGCACGGTCCTGGATCTGCGTTCCACTAGTCGTATCCGAACAGCTAGTCGGATTGCTTTCCGTCAGCAACAAGGAGTCGGGACGATTCACGCGTGACCATTTGAAACTCGCTAAGTCCCTGGCACTCTCGGCCGCTGTCGCCATTCAAAACGCTCGTCTCTACGAACGCGCCGAAATCTACGCCTCTGAATTGGAGCTACAAGTGAAGCTCCTGAAAGAAACCCAGGCGGCACTTGAACAAACACAAAGCCGCTCCCGCGGTACCGGATAGCAGGGTTTCCAGTACCGGCTCGAAACTCCGGGAACCAGTCCACACTTCCAACAACTCCGTTTGTGGAGCCTGAGGTCCGTGAGCCACTTGTCCGAGTTGCCGACTTGTCAGGGTTTTTTCTAGACTGTGTGGGTTGGCCCCGCTGAGGCAAGGCTGTCAAGATGGTCAAAATACGCTCGGATCATAAATTTGGCTATCGTCCGGGCTTCATCGAGTTCTGCGGGCGTGGCATCTCGGAGCTGTCCGATCTTCTGACCTCGATGGCGTCCTTGAGAGAGTGGAGCTTCGTTTGCCAGGTACCCCAATCGGCTCCATTGGTCTTTAGTGATGCCAAGGGCGGAGCGAGCGTCGGCGTCTCCGCCGAGCTTCTTTGCCAGGGCGTCTCGGATTTCGTAGAGGTGAGTGAGTTCATTTTGGAGATCGGTGATCGCGGCGTTATAGCTTTTCAGGAGCGAACCGACGACGGGATCCTTCCTGTATTTCGAAGCGAGAAGCGCAAATTGCTTCCGTGCCTCGATTCTCTCCCTTCTGATGTCGCCTTTGACATTTCCCGCAGCATCGAGAACTACGGCATCACAGCGTCCACTCATGCGTAGTGTTGCAGCGACTGATATGCCTACTTCAACGGTTCCATCGGGGCGGGTTCGCGTTGTCGTATAACCTGAAAGCTGGTATGGCTGGTTATTGACGAGCTGAGCGCCAAGAAAACGTGCGTTTAATTCCTCCTGAATCTCCCGAGATAAGCTCTCGATGTGCTCGCCTGCGACGCCGGAGAAAGTTGCGACAATTCGACCATTTCCGACTTCAACGACATAGTCGTTTTCCCTGTATTCGAACGGTTCTTCGAAAAAATCAGCAGGAGTATAGGACAATTCCAAGGTGAGCTTTTCTGCCATTTCGCCATCTTAGCAGAGAACACAGCGACGCCTTGCCTGGCCCCAGTTCCTGAGCAACGCCCTACTCGTTGAAGTGAAATCCCACCATGCCCCCGAAGTCCGCTTCGAGGAAGGGTGACTCAGCACTGCTCTCATCACCTCCAGTCTCCCTGTCGCCGGAATATCTGAGACTGAACCGTTATTCCGTCATCTCGTCGTCAGGGCCATGACCTCTGCACGGCTCCTCTTTCTCTGAATTCTCCGCGCCCTACCACCCACACCTCGGCCTCACTTTTGCCAACTGTCCCGCGCTCCCCAACTGACTCATCAACGGGCCACCTTGTGGAGGGCACTCCGCCAACAAGGCGCGGTTCAAACGACGGTCCCCCCTCGACTACCATTTCTGCCTCCAGCGCGACCTCACGACCGATGGTTCCGTCCGCCGCAGCACGCAACTCCGGTTTCCCCCGAACGCCAATTGGACGATTCGATCCACCTTCCATTTCCACCACGCATTTTCTCGGGCACAGCTTCGGGATAATTCCTGCGCCCGGCGTCTTCGCGTCTTCTGCTTTCCCGGTTCCTCACCAAACTCTTCTCAAAACGCGGAGAACAGTTTGGGTCCCTCCCAGAATGCAGCCGCTCGCCTTGGGAGCAGTATCCACTCGCTCTTGAGTGCCCCAAAAAAATGGGGCAGAAATGGAGATTTTTTTCCTATGTATCTCAATCACGTCCAATTAATTGGCTTCCTCGGGAAAGACCCGGAGAAGCGCCAAGTGCGCGGCAACGGAGACACTTTCACGGTTCTCTCGGTCGCCACGCAACAGTCGTGGAAGGACTCGAACGACGAGTGGCAGTCGAAAACCGAGTGGCATCGCGTAGTCGCGTTCAACCGTCTCGGAACAGCACTCGCCGACACTCTCCACAAGGGTGACCACGTTCTTGTCGATGGAATGCTCGTCAGTTCGAAGTACGAGCGCGAGAACGGCAAGAGCAAGAAGGCCAAGGCCGCGAAGGTCACGTTCTGGAGCGTGCGCGCGAATTCCGTGCGCAGGCTCAGCCGTGCCGAGGCGGACCCGCCATCGGCTCCGTCCGGCTCCGACGCCAGCGATGGCGCAGAGACCGGCAATGCGCCGTACTAACCGGCGCTTCGCTCAAGGGCTCCCGACTAAGTCGGGAGCCCTTTTTTCGTGCTGTACGCATTTGCGGTCACTGAGCAGAAAAATACCCCGGACATCAAAACGCTTCGCAGTATACGTCCCTCACGCGGAGGTTCATCGGCGGCCCCGTGCCATCGCCGCGTGAACACCAGCACCGTCGAAACCAACCGAGAACTTGTCCCGCTCCCGGCCACGCCGTGCTGCGCCCTCGACCGGAGGAATCGCGTCATGGGCAAACATTCGCATTGCACGTGCACCATCTGTGACATAGAAAAATGCATTGGGCTCGAACTTGCGCTCCCCGAGATCCACCAGATATATCGTCAAATCGCAGCAGAAAAACCTCTCCTCGCCGGCTTTCCAACCGTTTTCCATTTGGTGGCTAGCATACACGGGTGCAGGAACGCGAAAGCCGGAGCCACTTTCTCCGACCTGATACTTGCCCAACTTCTCTCGGGTCCTACTGTCGCCGACCATTGGGAGTACCTCGAAAAGGTTTTGCTGCTTGTTTTCATACCGACAGCTCATGCCGCCGTGCGGCATGTTTCCTACCATTATCAATTCCTGGCGCGCGAAGATATTTCGCAAGTCGCCCTCACCACTCTCATTCAGTGCTTCCGGTCAAGGACTTGGCAGGCGCAGCGCTCACACTTCGGCTTTGTCGTGGCGAGGAAACTTAGAAGAAACCTCTTTCGATGGGCTCGCCGGGAATTCGAGTCCACCTCCCAGTTTGTTGCCCAGCGCATCGGCGACGCTTTCTCTTTCACGCAAACAGCGGAAGAATCATTTGAACGGCATGCCATGTTGCGGCACTTCCTCAACTTATGTCAGCAAAGAGCCTACCTCACCCCCGATGAGATAAACCTGCTGATTGACCTGAAGCTGGAGCAAACCATTGATGCCGGAGTCACAGGCTCCACTCGCCGAACATCCAACCTCTTCCGCCAAAGAGTGAAGCGCCTGATGATTAAGCTCCGGCACTTAGCCCTAACATCAACCGGCAACCCACACCATAAGAGACGATCAGGGGACTAAGGAGAACACCATGCTCCCCCCGGTGGAGCTGCTTACCCTCCTCTCAGAATGGGAATTGAAGGAAAAATGAAGAATCTTTGTTTTGTCGCGACACATTTTCCGATTTCGTGGCTGATTAGGTATATGAGGGGGGAGTTCCCGACAAGATGGGGCTGGCGGCCGTTGTGAGTCTCAGCCGCCGATTCTTTCTTTAACCCGGACAACACCCGGACCCACACACTTCTGCTCCCGGAGCTAGCGCTCCTGGTGTCTCCGGACGATGCGAGCGCCTTATCAGCAGACAGTCCTGTGGGTCCGGAAGCAGTTCGGACTGAAGAGGGTCCTTGCGGGAACTCCCAAAATTCATCAGCAAAGTTGAGTGAGGTCAACAGATGAAACAAATACATCGCAGGTTCCTGTCTATCTTTCGGCTGTCGCCAAGGTTTTTGATCATCGTCGTCGCCCTGCTTCTTGCGGTCCCGGTGTTCGCGCAGGGCACCTCCCCTTGGGAAAACGCCGTCAACGTCCTTCAAACGGCGTTCACCAGCACCATCGCGCGCGGGCTGTCCCTCGTCGCCATAGTTGTGGCCGGGCTCACGTTTGCCTTCGGCGAGGGCGGATCGAAACGCATTCTCGCGGGCGTGCTCTTTGGCGTCGGCATGGCCATCGCTGCGGTGAACTTCCTCTCTTGGCTCTTTCCAGGCTAGCCGTTCAGTAACGGAGTTGCGGAGCAAATACGAATGGCAACCAACAGGCGCATCAACTTGATCCATCGGTCGCTATCCCGACCACTCACCATCCTGGGAGCGGAGCGGAAACTGTTTTTCTTCGCCATGTGCCTCGGGGCGGCGACGTTCAACCTCCTGAATAGCCTGTCCGGGGGAGTGTTGATCTTTTTCCTGCTGTACTTCGTAGCACGCTGGGCGACGAGGACCGACCCACAGATTCTCCGGCTCCTACTCGCGGCCGCAAAACTGCGAGCCCAATACGACCCGATGAAGTTCAGTCCGATCTCAGTCCGAAGGGACGGCCATGCGCAGGCTTAGCAGCATCTTCAAGAACTATCGCGAGACCGGCTCGCTCAACGAGCAGGTCAATCTCTTTGGCTTCATCGGTCCGCACGTCTTTCTCACCAAGACCGGCGAGGTCGGCCTCATCCTCGAAGTCCGGGGGGTGGACTACGAGTGCCTCGATTCGGCCGCGGTTGATGGTTTCACAAAACGCCTCGAATCCGCGCTCAAGTTGTTCGACGAAAACTGCCGCGTCTACCAATACCTGTTCAAACGCAACAACGAAACCATCCCCTACAAACTTTACGGGAATCCCGTCGTGGATGCTGCCATCAAGAACCGTATCACCTATCTCGCCGGCAAGGCCGATACACTCTTTTCACTGTCGGTTAATTTCGTCGTGCTCTATGAGGGTTTCGAGGCTTCGCACAAGCTTGCAAGCGCGCTCACTCATCTGATGAGCAATCCGAAAAGAGCCTTTGCCGAGCTGCGCGCCCACTTTTCGACCGAGAAACAGACCGTCGTTCTCGGACGGCATGTCAGTGAAGCAGAGACAGTGATCCTCCAGAAAGCGCGCAGCTTCATTCTTCACGTCAGCGACTTCCTCGCTGTCCGGCTTCTCGACAAAAAGGATGCCTTCCGCATTCTCAAGAAGACTCTCAACTTCCATCCCGCCAAGCTAGAACTGGCCAAGCTCAAATACGACACCTTCCTCGATTACTACCTGCCCGAATCTGCCATTGAATGCCACCGCGGGCATTTGCGGGTAGACGATTACTACGTCAAGGTCTTGACGCTCAAAGAGCCTTCCGCCCAGAGCTTTCCTCTCATCTTCAAGCGCCTGCTCGAAGTCGAGGCCAACTACTACGTCGTGACGGAGTGGAAAAAGGAGGATTCCGGCAAAACGCGCCGGGCCATCCAGGCCAAGCGCCGCCACTTCCACAACACCAAGCGCTCGTTCATGAGCCAAGTCAACCTGAACGACGCAGCTCCCCAAGACGTGCTCCTCGACGATTCGAAAGAATCCCAGGTCAGGGAATTGGGCGAAGGCATCAAGGAAATCGAGCTGCACGGAAATTACTTCGGCCACTTTTCCCTGACCGTCGTGGTCTACGACCTCGATTTGGCAAAGTTGGACCGCGTATGCGCCGACTTCTATAAGGTCTTCAGCGTCCACGATGCCCAGCTCTATGAAGAAAAATACAACCTCCTCAATGCCTTTCTCTCGGCGGTTCCCGGCAATCACGTCTTCAACCTGCGGACCCTGTATCTTCTCAACACCAACTACGCGGATTTCTCCTTCCTCTTCACCCTTCACTGTGGCCAGCCTCGCAATGCCCATCTCCGGCAGGAGTATCTCGCCGTCCTGGAGACGAACCACCACACGCCTTACTTCCTGAACCTGCATTACAGGGACGTAGCGCACACCATGATTTTGGGCCGCACCGGCGCGGGCAAATCGTTTCTACTCAACTTCCTTATCACGAACCTGCAAAAATACGCTCCCCACACCTTCATCTTCGATCTGGGCGGAAGCTTTGAGAACCTCACGCAACTTTTTGGCGGCTCGTATGTACGCGTCGGCTTGGAATCCGAGGATTTCAAGATCAACCCGTTCTCCCTGCCACCGACGAAGGAGAATCTCGACTTTCTCGCGCTGTTCCTGAAGGTTTTGATTCAAGGACAACGAGCCGGCGAGTTCGACCCCGCCACCGAACGCGATCTGTACCACCAGGTTGAAAATCTCTATTCCATCGACCCCGCGCTTCGCACCCTCGGTGTGCTCGCAAACACCCTCGGCCGGGACATTTCGAGCCGCCTCGCCAAATGGACGCGGGGCGGACAGTTCGGATTTCTTTTCGACAACGCCGAGGACACCATTTCCTTCTCCCGATTCCAGTGCTTCGACTTTCAGGCCATGAGCCAGTACCCGGAACTCCTCGAACCGCTCCTCTTTTACATCCTGCACCGCGCAAATGCCGTCATCGCCGACTGGCAGATCAGCTCCGTATTCAAATCGTTCTTCATCGACGAAGCCTGGGTGTTCCTCAAGAACCCGAGCATTCAGCGATACGTCGTCGAAGCTCTCAAGACCTGGCGCAAGCACAACGCCGCGATTGTGCTCTCGACGCAATCCCTCGATGAATTAAAGCGTTCCGACATTCTCGACGTCATCATCGAAAGCTGCGCCACCAAGATCTTCCTCGCCAACCCCGATATGGACAGGGAACTCTACCGGCGTCAGTTCCACCTGAACGAGACCGAAGTCGATCTCATCTCAAACCTGATCCCCAAGAAGCAGTTTCTGATCAAGACGCCGGAACTCGCGAAGGTCGCCAACCTGAACGTGGACCCGAAGAGCTACTGGCTTTACACCAACGACCCCTACGACAACAAAAAGCGCAAAGAGGCGTTCGAAACCCACGGCTTTGAGAAGGGTCTCGAAATCCTCGCCGGAGGGCAACCATGATTCTTCTACCTTTCCTCGATCCCGTGGCGATAGCACGCGATCCGCTCCGTCCATTCCTTCCTCTCGCTATCGCGGGATTGTTCACAGCGTTCATTTTTGCAGCCCAATGGTTTGCCGGTCTCTTTTCCGACCGCGACAAGAGTTCCCAGCAGGACGATTCCATATCGAAAGGAGCAGTTCGATGAAACAACGGTTTTATTGGCAGTCCCGCAGTCCATTCCTCAGCGCCCTCGTCGCCATTCTTCTCGGCGCGGTCGCTTTCGGCGCTTCGCCCTCGCGCGCCGCAAACACGGAGGCGCGTGTCGTGAAGTACGCGAAAGAGGACATCGTCCCCCTTCGCGCCAAACTCCGGTTTTCCACGCTCATTGTCCTACCCGAGGACGAGGAAATTCTTGACTTCACAACTGGCGACAAGGAGTTCTGGGTCATCAACGGGGCCCATAACCTCTGCTACGTTCATCCCGCCCAGGCGGGCATTCGCAGCAATCTAAATCTCATCACGGCGAACGGCCATGTCTATTCGTTCCTGCTGACCGAAATCAGCAACGAGCCGAATGCCGAGCCCGATCTCAAACTCTTCGTCGAACCCAAGGAAGGTTCAACTGTCGCCGTGAAAAGCGGCCTCCACGGCTATGTCAGCGCCGGTGAGGCCCAGGCATACAAGAAGGAACTCGAAACACTCCGTGCGCAGACGACGGAGCAGGTCCATACCGCCGAGGCTCAGGCCGCCGAGCAGGTCAACCGCTTCCGCTCCACCTATGCGACCAAGCTCCAATTCGATTACCCGCTCGACCCGAAAGCGGCGCGGGAGCCGTTCCTCATCTCCGCCATCTATCACGACGATGCGTTCACCTACATCCGATGCGCCGCCCGCGAAAAGCCCGCGCTCTATGAACTCAAGGACGGCAAGCCCAACTTGATTTCTTTTCAGTTCGAAAATGGCGTCTATGTCGCGCCAAAAATCATCGACTCCGGTTATCTCGCCATCGGCAAAAAGAAACTGCCGTTTGCGCGACGCACCGCCGGGAACTGAGGGGCGAACATGACCGAATCGCCTCAACCCGCACCCGTCCAGATCCAGGAAAAAGCGCCAAAACCTCAGGGCCTTCTCCCGAAGAGCGTCCAATCGTGGCTCCTCATCGGGCTGGCCTTCCTCATGGTCGCCATCATGTGGCTCACCGGTGGCAAAAAGCCACCGACTCCAAGCAAGGCGGTGTCGCCCACGACGACGTTGCCCGCCCCACTCGAAATCAACGAAACCAAAATCGCCGAAATGCAGAGCCGCATCGAGGAACTACAGCGACAACAACTTATTGCGCAGAACGCACTGGCACAGCAAACCCACTTGCTCGGCTCCGCCGCGCAGGACCCTCAGCAACCCCAAGCGCAAAACGCTCCGGGAGCCCCAGCCGGGGAGCGGCCCGAAGATCAGATCCAGGCCGAGCGGAAGAAGCGCGCCTATACCTCACTGTTTGCCTCGAATGTCGCCCTGAGTTACCGCAAGCCCCCGGCCAGCGTCCCGACCCTTCCAAACGAAGCGTCGATTCCGACGCCAATACCGCTCCCTGCCGGACCCGACGCCGCTCAGATGGCTCAACTGCTAAGAGAGATGCAGCCGAATCCGTTTTCCCAGGGGGGCGGTGCTTCCCCAGCCGTGCCGCCTCGAACTAGTTCCGCGGAAACGACCAATGACCGAAAGGAGGAAGTCAGAAACCCTGCCGCCGTGCCGCTTGGCGCCGCTAACGCGGCGGCAGGGAAAACCTACGTCCTGTTTGAAGGAACCATCCTCGAAACCGTCCTCGTCAATCGGCTCGAAGGGCAGTTCTCCGGCCCTATCGAGTGTCTGCTCTCCACCGACGTTTACTCGAACGACCGCCAGCACCTGTTGATTCCAGCAGGTTCGAAGTTGCTCGGCGAAACCAAGAAGGTCGAAGCATTTGGCCAGACACGTCTGGCCGTGGCCTTCCACCGCATCCTCATGCCGGACGGATATTCCGTCACCCTCGACGGGTTCAAGGGGCTCAATCAGATCGGCGACACCGGCCTCCGCGATCAGGTCAACAACCACTATCTCCGCATCTTCGGCGTCTCGCTCGCCGTTGGCGCAATCGGAGCGGTTGGCGAAGCCGGAACCGGCAGCGCGCTCACATCTTCCGGCAGCGACCTGATGCGTCAGGGATTTGCCGGAAACGTGGCGCAATCCTCCGCGCAAATCCTGGACCGGTTCCTGAACGTTCCCCCCACGATCACCATTCGCGAAGGGCACCGCGTCAAGGTCTACCTTGCCGGCGATCTCGCCTTGCCCGACTACAACAACCACAAAATGCCTTCCGATCTATAGAACGCGCGAAAGAAAGGATAGAGATTCGATGAAAAGAAAGGTCCTGATTTTTCTACTGGTGATGGCCCTCGCAGTCGGTTCCGCCTCCGCCCAACTCGGCAGCGGCATCGTCTACGATCCCACCAACTACCACAACGCTCTGCTGCGCTATTACCAGTTACAACAGCACCTCGTGCAGTTGCAACAGACCTACGCGAAGGTTCTCGCGCAATACAACCTGGCCCTCTCCATGGCGAGATTCGTGCAGAACATGCCCGCTCGTTATCGGGCGTTATTTTCGCAATGGCGGAACGTAACGTCGCTGAACACCTTTGGGAATACCGGCTCTTGGATCAGCGGCATCAATTCCGGCCTGCTCCCCAACATCAACACCGGTTACCAGAAGTCCACAACCCAACTGCTCCCGTACAGCTCGAACCACCTCTCCGGAATGGATGATTTTGAGCTTGGCCGCGTGCAATCCCAATACGCGTCCATCGAACTTGCGGACGGGGCCAACGTCAACGCGATGGCCACCATTGGCGCGATCCGCGGCAATGCCCAGGGCATCGAAACCCAGATCGGCAACCTGGAACTGGACTCGTTCTCCAACGATTCCGATCTCAATAGCGAAGTCTCCGTCCTCAACAAGATCAATGCCTCTGGCGTGCTCACCCTGCGCACCGTTCAGGATACGAACAAACTCCTTGCTTCCTTGCTTGAACAGCAAACCATCCTGGCCAAGCAGCAACGCGACGCCACCACCAACGCCATCAACACCGATATCGGCCGTCAAGCCAGCATGGCCGGGAATATCACCCAGGTCACTGGAACCATCACTAATTCACTGCAAACCTTCCGCATGCCGTAAGGCACACGGACCAGGACGCCCAGCGTCGAAGGAGCTGACCAGTGCAACCCGATTTCCTGCAGTACATCTTTCAGGCAATCAACAATTTGCTCACCCAGAACCTCGGCTTCTTCGACGCCATGGGCCAGAATCTCTTCCGCTCGTTCGCCACCATCCTGGTGGTCTGGTACGGCGTGAAATCGGCCCTCTCCGCCGCCAGTGGCAAGTCTCCGTTTCACTTCGACAACTTCGCGAGCCTCGTGCTGACCATCAGCTTCGGCTTCGCCATGATCAACTACTACAGCACACCCATCCCCGGCATCGGGACCAGCTTCCATAATCTTGTCACCGATGAGGCCCAGTTCCTTTCGAGCAAGATCGATCAGGCCCAGCTTCAAACCGTCGTCAGCCAGGTCGCCGACTTCGAATCCCGCATGGACTCTCCCAGTTGGGGAGACATCTTTGGCACCGCCATCTACGTCATCGTCACGGTCCTTCTCGCGGCGGCCCAGGCCGTGGCCATTGTGGTCATCGCTTACGGCTTCATTGCCACCGCAGTTTGTGTGTTGGTGGGGCCAATTTTCGTGCCTTTCTTCATCGTTCCCAAGCTCGAATGGTTGTTCTGGGGCTGGCTCCGCTGTTTCCTGCAATACGCCTTCTACCAGGTCGTCGCCTCCGCTGTGGTGTTCGTCATCGCAAATCTCATGCTCGGAGCGCTCCGCCTGCCTCCTGCGGGCACGCTCTCGACCGTGCAACTCATTGCCTGGTTTCCTGTGCTCTTTATCACCTTCCTCGCATCCATCTACGTCCTTCTGAAAATCCCCACCCTGACCAACCACATCTTCAGCGGTACGGCCGGAGGCTCTTCCGCAAGTCTTCTGGACGCGCCCGCCGCCGTTCTCAACCGGGTGATGTGATGGACCGCGATGCGAGCTTCCATGATGCAAAGCGCCTGTATCTCGAATCCTGTGGTGATCCCATGGTGACCAACACCTATCTCAAGATCGCTCTTGTCCTCGTTTCCCTTGTGGCCCTTGGTCTTGCTCTTCTGGACTTGAAGACCATTCGGACGTTCCAGAACTTCCGTCCTCTGGTTATCCGCATCGACGATCTGGGCCGCGCCGAAGCCATCAACTACCACAACCTCGAATACAAACCCCAGGACGCCGAAGCCAAGTATTTCCTGTCCCAGTTTTGCGCGCTCTACTACCGCCGCAACCGCTACACCATTCAGAACGATTTCTCGAAGTCTCTCTACTTTCTCGATGGCAAGCTCGCCGACGGCATTTTCGACGCCTACCGCAAGGACGACATCATCAAGAAATTCCTCACCAACACCTCGGCTCCCGAGATCGACGTGGAAGTGAAAAAGGTGGCGCTCGAAGACATGCAATCGCTCCCCTACAAGGCCCGCGTGGATTTCTACATGGTCTATTACTCGCCCGCCGACCACAGCGAGCTGAAGCGCGATCTCTACACTGCGAACTTCGTCTTCATTTTTAAGTCACAAGTTCCCAACGAACTCATCCCCATCAATCCGCTGGGACTGAGCATTACTTACTTCCGCGAAGATGAGGCGTTCAAATGACGAGCGAAATACATCGGCGGACCCAGGAGGTCGCGGGCGGACGCCTCGCATCCTCGGCCCAACCTCCGCGCACCCCGTCTTCCTTTTCCCCTGGCCTTTCCTCTCCGCATACGCCACAGCCCTCTCGCTCGACCCTGCTTGCGGACACCCCAGGCGCGCTGCGGGAGAGCCTCCGGTGCTTTACGGCTTCCCGCCCGCTCCCCCGGAACGATCTGGCTTATGGAAAAACCTCGCAGCCGCTCCTCTATTGAGAAGGGAAAACACTAATGATCGCAAACACCTTACTCGCTACGATAGCCATCCTCCTGGCCGGTGGTTTTTGGCTCCTCGGTCAACTCAAGTTCCTGATTCCGTACCGGCACATCCTGTTTCATCAATACGGAGAAGTGATTCTCCTATGGATCGCGGTCCTGTTCGTAAATGTCTTTGCCGGCCTCTACGTGATTCAACGCAAGTTCTTTCTGAAAGACACCGGTCGGAAGCTCACGCATGTCGATAACCAGGCCCTCGCCGGCAGCTTCCCCCTGCCCTCCCCAACCGAGACCGAGGAGCACGAGTGAATGTCCCGCGATTTCACACCGCCCGATTTCTCCGATCTCGGCCGCGATCTTTCTGACTCCGATGCTCGCCCGGTTGGGGCTCCCTCCCGAGATCGAGACCGGGACCTGAGGACGCCGCCAACCCCCGCCCAAGCGCGCACTTCGGAACGCGCGCCTGAAGAGCGTCGTCCCGACCTTCAATTCCGGGACGGGCGCGCCGTGCTATACGACCGGGATCGCGGCTATCGCCTGAACGAATCCGAAGTTCGCACTATCGTCGAGCTAGGAAAGTTCCGCGTCATTGCCGCCAACGATCTCTCCGAACACGCGTACGCGGGCAACGGAGAACTGGCCGACCGCGACGTCCACAATCTCATCCGCCAAGGACTCGTGCGCACGGGCACGTTCGAAGGCCCAGAAGCGACTCCGCGCGAACTTTTGACGCTGACCAAGCGAGGGCATCGCCTGCTCCGAGCAAACCGGCTAGCACCGCAAGGTCAAGCCGTCTACTACGGTTTCGTCAAACCCCGAGAGGCCAATCACGACGCGGACCTCTACCGCCTCTACCAGAAAGAAGCCACCCGGATTGAAGCGAAGGGCGGACGCAATCTCCGTGTGATTCTCGACTACGAACTCAAGAGGAAAATCAATCGCGAGATCGCCCGGCTCGGCACTGAAGCCCGTCCTGAGATTGCCGCTCGTCATGGACTTCAAGTCGTGCGAAACAAAATTCCCGTCCCAGACCTTCGCATCGAGTATGAGACTCCCGACGGTGACGCGGCGCGCGTCAATCTCGAGTTGGTCACCGAGCACTACCGAGGCCGCCACGTCGCGGATAAGGTCCACGCGGGCTTCTCTCTGTATACGCCCCATGGAGAGGCTGATCACCTTCGCCGCATACTCGACCAACACGAACTCACCGCGGAGATCCTCTCCCTATGAAAATCTCCTGCGAACATATCCGCGCAATCCAATCGCTTGGCTACACCGAGGACGAAGCCCGGTTCTTGTATATCGTGGCCAACCATTCCGGCTATTTCGTCCCACGCCAGTTCATTGCCTTCACCGGGGCAAGTTGGGGCAAGCGGTCGCAGCTATTCACCGACAAGCTCGAAAGCCGGGGGCACGTAACGTGGCGCGAGTACCAGGATATGGGAGGCGTCTACCACCTTTTCTCAAAGACCCTCTACCGCCAGATTGATCGTGAGAATCTGCGTAACCGCCGGCGTCACTCAACCGAGTTCATCCGTACACGTCTTCTCCTGCTGGACTTTGTCCTCGCCAACCAGGTGTACGACTACTTCGAAACCGAAGACGATAAGGTTCGATTCTTTTGCGACGAACTGGCCATCCCGAAGAAAGCACTTCCCGCAAAGGCCTACGAGGGCGTGTCCACGCCTGAACCCACTCTCCGCTACTTCGTAGACAAATTTCCCCTTTTCCTTGCAACCACCAATGGCTCTTCCTCCCCTGTGGTCACCTTCTCTTATGTGGACCCTGGACAGGCAAGCCTTGCGGGGTTCGCGAATCACCTGAACGCCTACGCATCTCTCTTCCGGCACCTCCGCAGTTTCCGCTTCGTCTACATAGCGCCTTTCACAGTCCATTTCACCCGCGCCGAGCACTGCTTCTCCTCGCTGGTAAAAACATCATTGCAAGCCGGTGTTTCCGGAGAACTGGAGCGTTACTTCCGGTTGCGCGCCGCGTGGGACGGAAAGCAGTACGGAACGCTATCGAGCGACGATATCGAATGGCTCGACCAGGCGAACAAGCGTTTCGGTGGTCCGCGCATCGAGCAACTCTATGCGGTCTGGCGTTCGAGTGAGATTCCAAAAGACGAGTACCGCGCGCTTCTCAGAGAGTCTCAGCCTGCTCCGAGCGCCGAGTTTTCGACGTACTTGGTGACACCGGCAGGACAAGAGAAACGGAAAGAACTGGCGAGGCCCAAGTGAAGCGCACTTCACCTCACATCTTCAGTCGGTACTTCACAATTCACTTCACCGGTGCGCCTGTCCGAACTTGAGGAAAAGACACGACATGACGCCAGAAACGGCAACCCCGAAGAACGCGGCCCAAACCTCGGATGAGGCGGGAGCGACCCCGCCCAGTGACGCACGGTGCGTCTCTGGACCCCGCGGGGTCGCTCCCGCCTCTTGGCCCATAAGTCTTGCGCCAATGGTTTGGGCCGCGTCGAGAAAGTCAAGTTTGTAAATCAACACCAGGAGGAAGGAAACATGGCCATCATCAAGAAACCGCCGGAAAGCGTCAGCCGCTCGCTGAAGCTCGAACAGCCCGTAAGCGATCTGCTCGACGACTACGCTCGCTTTGTGGATTGCACCCCGGACTACGTTGCGAATTTCGCGCTCCGCAAAACCCTTGCGCGAGACCCCGATTACAAGAAATGGAGGGCAGCACAGAACGAGGCGAGCGGCATCAGGCGAGGAACGTCCTCCCAGCAGGCAGGGAAGCCATCATGATTCGGCGAATCCTCAGGGAGAAGAACTTCGTAGCGTGCGTGCTCGCTGCCATCACCGGCATCGTGCTGTATTTCCGCTATCCCTTTCCCGAGCAGAACTTCTTCCTCGAACTCATCTTCCTCTGGGCACGCCCGCTCTTCCAGGGATTGAAGTTTTCCTACACCCTGTTTTTGTACACGACTCCCTACATTGTTTATTCATTCCTTCTGTCGGGGCTCTACATCTTCACTTTGAAGTCCCCACCGCGGCCCAAAGCGGGTAAGCCTCCGGTGTATCCAACCACGTCTAATCGCAACAACCTGTTCCTCGTGCTCGGCGAGGTCCACAACCCGCGTAGCCCGGAGCCATCGGCAACACCCTACTGGCTCACGATTCCAGAGCGGGGCCTGTTCACCGGAATCGCTGTCTTCGGCGCCGTAGGCAGCGGCAAGACCAGTGCGGCCCTCTATCCCTATGCGGAACAGATCCTCTCCTACGAAGCGGCGAACCCTGAAAAACGCATTGGCGGTCTCGTACTTGAGGTCAAGGGCGATTTCTGCAAAAAAGTACGCACGATCCTTGCGCGCCTCGGACGAGATGCGGACTACGTCGAAATCAGTCTCGATTCGAACTACCGCTACAACCCCCTCCACAACGGCCTCGACGCCTACGCGCTCGCGTACGGCATTGCCTCTCTCATCAACAACCTGTTTGGGCGAGGCAAAGAGCCCTTCTGGCAGCAGGCCTACACCAACCTCGTGAAGTTCATCATCCTGCTCCACAAGGTTGCCTATGACTACGTGACCCTCTTCGATGTCTACGAATGCACCATTTGTCCCGACGTGCTGGAGCGAAAAATCCGCGACGCGGAACTCCGTCTCGAAGAGCGCTACTTCCTGCTCATCCCCCCGGAGAATTTCCGGGCACACATCGCCCATCTGAAGGCGTTCGGTTTCGAGTACGACGAAGCCGTCAACATGTTCCGCGCCAAGGAAACGCCGGGACTCCGCGCGTTCGTCAAGCGCACCTCCGTTGAATGCGAGTTTTTGAGCGAGGCCGGGTTCGATCAGATCGACACCGACCGGTATGATCAGCTGCAAGCCGTCAAGCGATGGTTCTACTACGATTGGAAAAGGATCGAGCCCAAGCTCCGCACCTCCATCGTCGAAGGCATCTCCGTTTTCCTTTCTCTTTTCGACGACAATCCCGCCGTCAAACGGACCTTCTGTCCCCCGCCAGAGTGTTACGACCCCATCGCCAACGCCGATTTCCGCTATGGCATGCCGCTCCCCTCGTTCAGTTGGCTCATAGAGCGAGGGGCCCTGTGCGCGCTGAATTTCCCCATCGGAATGAACCCCGGCTTGGCCAAGGCCCTGGGCGTGATGATGAAGCTCGACTTCCAGCGCGCCGTTTTGAATCGCATCCCGGAGATCGAAGCCCACCCGGAACAGTATTTCCGGCAGGTCCTTTTTCTTTGCGACGAATACCAGCATTTCGCCACAGTTGGCGAGAGTGAGCCCACCGGCGATGAAAAGTTCTTCAGTTTGTCCCGCCAACCCAGATGCATACCCATCATTGCCACCCAGAGCATCAGCTCCCTCAAATCCACCCTGCCCGGCGAGTCCTGGCGCACCCTGCTCCAGACATTCCGAACCAAGGTGTTCCTGTCGCTATCGGATGACTTCTCCGCGAAGACCGCGAGTTCCCTCTGCGGACGCGAGGACCGGCTCAAGGCCAGCTACAACTTTTCCGAGAGCGGCCACGATGCCCACATCAGCCTGCTGACTGGCAAGTCGGTATCGAACCGGGCCAACCTCACTGCCTCAAAGACCTACAGCCCCCACTCCGACTACCGTTTCGACATGAAGACCTTCACGGAACTCAAGAACGCGCAGGCCATCGTGTTTGCCTATGACGGGCTGAACCCTCTGCCGCCCACGTTCTGCTATCTCAAGCCCTACTTCAACGACCCCAACCTTTCCTACTTCGAACAGCTCGCGCAAGGACAACTCTAATGAATGGATTTGAAACCATCCTTCCGTTTCTGAAACCCATCGAGCACCTCATCCTTGACGACTCCGTCAGCGAGATCATGGTCAATGGCCCCGACACGGTGTTCATCGAGAAGGACGGATACCTCCAGCCCGTAAGTGGTGTGTCCCTGGGCGAAAGACCGCTCTTGGTGGCGGTCAAAAACATAGCCCGCCGGCTTGGTGGCGACATCTCGGAATCCCACCCGATCCTCGATTCCCGGCTCCCCGATGGCAGCCGCGTCGCCGTTGTCATTCCACCCTGCAGCTTGAACGGCGTCACGCTCACGATTCGCAAGTTCAATGCACGCCACTTCGAAATACGGGATCTGATCGCGGCGGGCACCCTCGACCAGCCGCTCGCCAACCGCCTCGAGGATTACGTTCTTTCCCGCAAGAACATTTTGATTTGCGGTGGCACCGGCTCCGGTAAGACCACGACCCTCAACATCCTCGGCAAATTCATTCCGGAAGACGAGCGCATTCTCTTGATCGAAGATACGGCAGAGATCCGGTTGGGGCACGCGAACTTGGTTCGCTTTGAAACAAGGCATCCCCAGAACGGCTTGCCGGGCATCGCCATCCGCGACCTGCTGAAAGCATCTCTCCGTCACAGGCCAGACCGCATTTTGTTGGGTGAGATTCGCGGCGGCGAGGCGTTCGATCTTCTACAACTTCTCAATACGGGTCACGCGGGGACACTCTCCACCATTCACGCCAACTCTGCCAGACAGGGTCTCGCCCGCTTCACAAGCTGTGTCCTGCAAAGCGGTGTCGAACTGCCGTATCGCGCCATCAAGAGCAATATCGGCGACTCCCTCCATGTCGTGATTCAGATCGAGCGTCGGCCGGGACGCCGCTATATCTCAGAGGTCCTCGAAATCAACAATTACGACCCTGACGCCGATCTCTTCGACTACTGCGCGATCTACCAAAGACAGGAGGCTCACGCATGACCCAGGCAGACAAAGAGAACAACAAGAACATCTCCACCACCGAATACCTCCTCACGAACTTTCAGCGCTCCGAACGTATCGCTGTCCTGGTGCGCAACCGCAGCCGGGGCGAAACGGTTCAGCGGATTACAACCTCTGCCAAGATCGCCGAGCCTTCCTTTCAGGATTGGCTGCGCTACAAGAATGAGAAAGAATCCTGCGATATCTATATCGGGATGAACACCTTAAAACCCGAAGCCCGCACCCGCACCAAGGACGACATCCAAACCATCCGCCATCTTTATATGGACATCGATCACGATGGCCCGGCAGCTCTGGCCAAGATTCAACAGTCGAATCTCGTCCCTCCCCGGAACTATACGATCAACACCTCTCCGGATAAGTTTCAGGTGGTTTGGCGGGTCGAGAATATTTCACAAGACCAAGCGGAGTCCCTGCAGAGGGCCATGGTGCGCAAGTTCGGGGGCGATCCCGCGGCAACCGACTCGACCCGCGTGTTGCGCCTTCCGGGCTTCCTGAACCGCAAATACGACGCGGAGTTTCTCGTGCAAGCGGTAAAGCATACGGACCGTGTCTATCATCCCCAGGACTTCCGGCTCCGAACCGAGCTCATCGAAACCGACTTCAGGCCACACCGCCAGACGCCGACATTACCCTCGACCGGGCCACGCCAGATGAGCCAGTCGGAACACGACTGGGCCTATGCCAAACGCGCCCTAGCGAGGGGTGACGATCCCGAGGAAGTTATGCGCCGGATCGCCGACTTTCGCGCTGGCGAAAAACACGATCCCTCGGACTACGCACGCCGCACTGTCACCAAAGCCCAAACTGAACTCGGATCAAGCACCCGATCAGACGAGCAAGGCGTTCCCAATCGGACTCAATAACCTAAGTTTGAGATTCATCGCGAGGCCGGTGTCATCTTCAAGTCTGTTGACTGACCGGAGATCCAATGCCAAATAATGATCGAACCATCGACATCCAACCGCTCGGGAGCCCCGGTGACACTTCCCCACATCCGCGTGGCCAGACTCGGGGCGGAGCACCTTCCCCGGGAGGTTCATCATCACCGGATGAACCAGGTCCGACTCGGTACGAATTCATTGACAGTCGAGAACTGAGCCGTCGCCTCGCGGTTCCCACCTCCTGGATCCGGGATCAGGTTCGCGCCAGGTCTCAAGACCCTCTTCCGCACGTGAATTTCGGCAAATACGTTCGCTTTCTTTGGGGCAGTCCCGCGCTTGAACTGTGGATACGCCGTCGTATAGTGGTGGGGAACAACAGGCGTGTGGAACGGGTTCGTTAAAGGAGGTATATGGCAAGAACCCGCCACCACCAAGCAGGATATGTATTCAAGAAAGGCCCGAATTGGTATGTCCGCTACCGCGAGGATGTGCAGCTGGAGAACGGTTCGGTTCAACGTATCCAGAAATGCCACAAGCTTGCGGAAGCCTCAGGCCAATATCGAACCAGAAGCGCCGCGGGAGAGTTGGCCGAGGAATTCATCCGGTCAGTCAATCGCGGCGAAATCAGGCCAGAAAGTACGATGAGCCTCAATCGATTCATCGAGGACTGCTATCTGCCATATGTGGAGGAGCAAAAGCGCCGATCCACGTATTGCGGATACAAAAACATTTGGCTGCGATATGTGCAGCCGAATGGAGACGTGGCGCTGCGCGAGGTGAGGACTTTCGATGCCGAGCAACTGTTGAAGGATATCGCTCGCCGGGAGAACCTCAGCCGGACAACGTTAGGCCACATAAAACACTTCCTGAGCGGGGCGTTCCGTTACGCGCGTCGCCAGGGCGTGTTGGAGAACCCTAACCCGATGCATGATGTCGAGATTCCTAAAGCGCGGCCAGCCGGAGAAACCTACGCGTACTCGCTCGAGGAAGAAGCCCAGATGTTGGCCATTCTTCCTGAGCCGACCGCGACAGTGGTCGCCACGGCGGCCTTCACCGGCGCGCGCAAGGGAGAGATCAGAGGATTCACTTGGCAGAACTACGACGGCTCCGAAATTCGAGTTGAAAAATCCGTCTGGCGGAGCCACGTGGACGAACCGAAGCGCCCGAAAAGCAAGGGCGCCATCCCGGTCATCGCCCAACTGAAACTTCTTCTCGACCAGCACTGGGAAAGGTGTGGCAGGCCACGCAATGCGTTCATTTTTTCGAATGAACTCGGGAAGCCGATGAATCTCGAAGCGCTCGCAGTGGATGTGATCCGGCCAGCACTCGAAAAAGCGAATCTCGCTTGGCATGGCTGGCACGCATTCCGGCGCGGGCTTGCGACCAATCTGCACAGACTCGGAGTTTCCGACAAGGTGATTCAACAAATTCTGCGCCACGCAAATGTCAGCACGACGATGAACATCTATGTGAAGACGGTAAGTGTGGATGCAGCGAATGCGATGAGGACCCTGGAAACGATGTGTGCAACTACTGTGCAACCCGCGAGGCTCGGAAGTACACGGATCATGTAGAAGTTTTTCTGGCAGGAAGTCAGCAAGTCTCGACGCTGGACCGAGTTAGGGGAATCTGGCGGAGAGGGGGGGATTCGAACCCCCGGTAGAGGTTTTGGCCCCTACAACGGTTTAGCAAACCGCCGCCTTCAGCCTCTCGGCCACCTCTCCGGCGTTTACTTTCAGTAGCTTACCACAATCAC
>Ga0326728_10000825_pt1 | contig 116701 bp, 124 predicted proteins | sample MB3enrmetagenome_FD_207602 | JGI IMG/M metagenome (GOLD analysis project Ga0326728, IMG submission 207602) | Lab enriched peat soil microbial communities from McLean, Ithaca, NY, United States - MB31MN | ecosystem: Environmental > Terrestrial > Soil > Wetlands > Peat | place: USA: New York... | reverse complement strand
TAACGCCAAAGACCGAATATGAACCGGCGATGGGATCCAGTTCGATGTAAGGTCTGATGTCCTTATCCCCTTTGAGAAGAGCTTCAAAATCCTCACGTCCAATCTTCATGAACGATAACTCTGCTATGATCTGATTAAAGGATTTCGTCTTGGCATTTTTAAAGAGAAACAGGGGGTATTTTGCCGAAAAGAAGGAATTCCTGCTGATCCGACCATCAAAGATCCAGAACGACCCCAGTATTTGATTCATTAAATTTTATCTGGAATGTGGTTACCGCCTGGGACCGCTCCTGGACAATGCAGGTATAATCCCCGTACATTACCTTGAAGCTGACAGAGCCTTCACCGGTAGTCACGTCGCTCCCCACGATTTTACCTTCTTTCCTGAGGGAGACGCGGACGCCGTTCTGCGGGATTTTTTCCCGCTGGATCGTGAGCGTGACAATGCCAATACCTTTGCTCTTGAGACCAATCTCCGGCACGACATAGGTCATGCTCTTCCGGAGATGGATCTTTTCAAAGATCCGGCACCCCATGACAAGTGCATCGGCAATATCCGGTTGTACGTCACAGAGTACGTATTGTTCAGTTCCGTGGATCTGCATCACAGCCTTGTCACCGTAGAGCGCCCCCTGTTCATCGATATAGATCGCCCCGTCGGCTTCACCATTCAGGAACGCAAGATAGTACTCACGACTGCCTTCTTTGGCAACAGCGAGGCCGTTCAGGTGCCTTGATGCGGCAAAAGGGAGCAGTTCGGTGAGTGAAAACGTGCCCAGATATTTTGATCCCTTGAGGATATTTTCCAGCAGATCCTGTATGTTCATAAAAAAATCATCTCAACGATAATCTATCATCCCGGATAGCCAGTCCCCTCTGGCAAATCACCAGTATCTGAACCAGTTATTCGCAACGAAGCTATTATATATTTCCAATTTATCTCCCGGCAGTGTTTGACCGATTTCAGCCCATGCGGCACGCTGCTGGTATCCGGACCAGCGATCTGACATGAATGATCCGTCGCTCCGTCAATCGCCACGCATAAGTGGTACCATGTATAAACTTACAGGGATTATGGTTATCTACCCGATGGTAATTTCGGCGGTTGCAGTTCTTGCCACATTACTCTATGCCTCCTATCTCGATATGAGGGAGCGGCGGGTGCCATTTATTTATTGGCTTCCGATGCTCGCAGTAGGTGTTATCTGCACATCTGTTCTTCTCTGGCAGACCACTGCAAATGCAAGTCTTGTTACCGGCTATCTTGCCCTTGTCGCAAGCTTCCTTTATGCAGACTACCTCGACAACCGCGGAAGGAAAGATTCGCCCGGACTAACCTGTTATTACGCGGAACGCAACATGATAGGGTATCTTCTCCTCGTTCTTATCCTTCCTGTGCTCTCCTGGTTTGTCTTTACGCCTGTATTCTCCGTCCAGCTCATTCCTTGGTACGCGATGTTTGTCGGGATTTTCGGTTACATTTCCTATATGGAATACCGGGGCTGGCCATCACGAAAGCCCGCAGGGAAAGGGAAGCAAACGATTACCGCACACGAATCCAATATCCAGGAGACCCTGACCCGTGGTTATTTCGTGTTGATTATATTGATTTTTGCGATTGTCTCTGTCCTTATGCTCTTTAGTAGTGGCGGGTGGGGGGCACCGGCGCTCGTTGTCCTGTTGCTCTCAGTATTCTGTGGTGTTTTCTACATTTTCGGCAGAATGAACCTTTTCGGTGGGGCCGATGCATGGGCGCTCGTCTTCATCTCCTTATGTGTTCCAATATTCCCGTTCACGCCCATTCTCGGAAATTCACCGCTCGGGTTTCTGGCGTTCACCGTGCTGATCAACGCCCTCCTGCTGAACCTCGTTGCACCTCTTGGAATCTTTATCGTCAACATCTACCGGCGCAACCGTGCCCCATTTATGTACCTGTTTTTCGGGTTTCCGGTCAATGGAGAGCGGATCCAAGAGGAATGGGGTTTCGTGATGGAGGATTTTAAAGAGAAGAATGGTAAAATCAACCGGAGATTTATCGAGTTTTTCGATGCGCTCCGGCGGATGTTTGCCGGGAAAGGACGGATCTACACCAAGGACCTCCGGGAGCACCCTGATGAGTATCAGCGTGAAATAGCGATATACCGGAAGGCCGGTACAGTCTGGATTTCTTATGCAGTTCCGTTCATCATCCCTATCACAGCAGGGTTCATCACCGCCGTTATTTTCGGGGATTTCCTGTTTGCAATAATGAAGATTTTCATGGGAGGTGCATGATATGCTCGAGCTGAAATTCAGTGATGGTCTGATCCCGGTGATCGTACAGGATGCAGTGTCAGGGGAAGTACTCATGATGGCATATGCCAACGATGAGGCAGTGCGGCTCACCGAAGCCACCGGATATGCCCATTATTACAGCAGGAGCCGGAAAAAGCTCTGGAAGAAAGGTGAGGAGAGCGGTCATGTCCAGAAAGTGCTCAGAATTTTAGCTGACTGTGACGAAGATTGCCTCATATACATAGTGGAGCAGACAGGGGCCGCTTGCCATACCGGCTATTTCACCTGCTTTTACCGAACGCTCGACGGCGCGATAATCGCCGATATGGTCTTTGATCCGGAAACGGTGTACAAAAAAAAAGAACCGTGAATTTCCATCGCGTGTTCGGGTTTGCCGGCATAGCCGTTTATCTGCGGAAATGAGCCGGCCTTCGGGATATCCCGGCACCCTCCAATATCTTGATTTTATCAGCTGTACATGTGTACTGAGTGCGTCATGCAGGATTTCCCGATGGCAAAAGAAGCTCTCGAAGTGATCAAGGAAAAGACTGCCCGTCTTTCTGTCATTTCCAACGCCGGGCTTGTCGGCCTGAAATTTGTTGTCGGGTTTTCCATCGGTTCCGTGAGTATCATCTCTGAGGCAATCCACTCGTCAGTTGACCTGCTTGCCGCGGTGATCGCATTTTTCTCAGTACGAAAATCTGCAGAACCACCAGATGCTGCCCATTCGTTCGGGCACGGAAAATTCGAGGACGTCTCCGGGCTGATCGAGGCCCTGCTCATCTTCTTTGCTGCAATCCTGATCATCCGGGAAGCGCTCCTGAAACTTGTTGGGGGTGCTGTGACGGGGTTTTCCCCCGGCCTGCTCGTTGCTGGTATGGCAGTGATGGGGATCTCGGCGGTTGCCAACTGGTACGTCTCGTCGAGGCTGATGAAAGTGGCAAAAGAGGCCGAATCAATTGCTCTTGAGAGCGACGCGTGGCACCTGCGGACCGATATCTATACATCTCTCGGCGTATTTGCCGGCCTCATCCTGATACGCATGACCGGCATCACCCTATTTGATCCGCTCTTTGCTATCGGTGTGGCTATCGTCATCGTCAAGGCAGCATTCGATCTTGCGAAGCGGTCGTTCTCCGATCTTATCGACCACAGCATCCCCAAAACAGATGTGGACCGCATTGCTGCCATCATCAGAAGGCACTCAGGGCAATACGCCGGGTTTCACGGCCTGAGGACACGACGGTCAGGCCCGGAGACATTCATTGAGTTCCATCTCGTTGTGCCGGGAACGGTATCGGTCAACCAGTCCCATGATCTAGCCGACCACCTGGAATCCGACCTGAGGCTTGAATTCCCGCGGGCGAACATCACCATCCATATCGAGCCCTGCACTCAAGGATGTGACGACAACTGCGGCTCGTTCTGCCCACAGGATGAAAAATACCAGATGAAAGAAAAATAAGCAGTCTCTGTGGTGACAGGAAAGGATATCTGCACCTGTTCACGACCCTGTCCCGGAAATGCCGTTTTTCTCGTGGAAGTATTCATGAAAGGTGCGACATTTTTCCTGCAGGAATTTGTTTTACATGAAGTAAAAGGATGCCGGCCATCCATTTTAATATCTGGCTTCCGGGGATTCCTTGGGAGATTGGTTTATGGACGAATAAACCCAATTGACGAAAGCGGAAATGGCAGAAAATGGCCGCTTCAAAAAACAGAGCCCGGAAAATTACGCGGACTTTCCGGAGCCACGCCCCCGTGACGGTATCATATCCTCCACAATATAATTGATTGCGTTTTCTGAGATATCACCTGCATATTCACCGGATCTCCGGATGCTTTCAGCGATATAACTGATGGATATCGCCGCGATCGTTTCCTGTTTGAGAGCCATATTGCTGATATCTCCACAGAAATTTTCCAGAGTGGAGATCGATTCGATATTTTTGTGCGCTTCTTTAAGATCTGAATTAAAGAAAGAGACGATGCTCCGGTCGAAGATGTCCATGGAGAACTTACTTGCCTTCCGGATTGACGTGATAATTTTTTTATCAATATCCATTTCGATAATCGGCTGCGCGTTCTCGGCAATCCGGACCGCATGATCCCCAATCCGTTCGATGATACGGCTGATCAAGGTATAATACATCACCATGCCGACGGAGATTTCCATTTTGCGTGAGAGGCTGGTGTTGTTCATGATCATGTTAGTCTGCCGCGCGACCAGCCAGTTGAGGCGATCCGAGTCCATATCCCGGTTGATTACGTCAGTTGCGAGATTCCGGTTATGGGTCTCGAGCGCGACTATGGCATCTTCGTGCATATTTTTCACGATCACGAACATGCGCTTGATGGTGTTATCAAACGGCATCTCTGCCGGGTTGAGGAGATCCTTGATCGAGATCAGGGTATCGGTCTCCTCCACAACTTCCTGCCCGATGGTCATCTGGGTGAAATCCCGTACAACGGTACGGACAAACGGCGGAAACCTTTGTTTTGAAACGATCCTGATGACATTAAAGCCGGTGATATAGGTGCCGATCAGGATCCGGAACAGGAGGGCCGGGTCCGTGATGTGCGAAATATCGATCTCTTTTACCCGCTGGAGCGGTTCCTCAGTGGTCTTTTTCGTGACCATCAGGGTGCCATCCGGTTGGACAATAAGCCCTACCGGATCATTTTTCCTGATCCGCATTTCCTGCACCCAGTCTTTGGGCAGGGTGACAACAAACGATGACCCACCGGTCATCTGGACACGCCGGATTTCCATCTTTTCTCCCCTCCAGAATAGAGCACTCTGATAGTTTTATATAACTCTATTTGTACCTTTTTTGTATATATATCTGTATATTCTATGTCGAAAAAATGTATATCAACTCGGGTTGATGTGAATAATCGAACACCATGAACGCAAAACGGAGTTCGTATCTCTTTGTGATCGTGAGCCTTCTTGCTTTGCTCACTGTATCGATTTTAATTGCCGGTTGTACATCCAATGGGACTACCGCCACGCCGTCAACCCCTGTTCCGACGGCTGCTTCTTCAGCCGCCAACCAGGCTGCGGCACCTGCACCAGCTGCGGCACCCGCAGGGACCATCTCAACAGTTGCTCCGGTAACCAGCGTAGCACCGGGGCAGACAGAGACCATAACGGTCAGCGGTTCGACAACGGTTCAGCCGATCGCTCAGGATGCAGCGGATGCATTCATGAAACTTCACCCGGAAGCTGACATTCAAGTCTCCGGCGGAGGATCGGGAGTGGGTATACAGGCCATAAGTGCCGGATCCGTTAATATTGGCATGTCGTCTGTCGATCTGACCACGGCCCAGAAAGCTAAAATCCCCCACTGCGTTGTGACCACGGTGGCACAGGACGGCATTGCAATCATTGTCAACCCGCAAAATACCCTGAATCAAATCAGTCTTAGTGATGTTGCCTCAGTCTACACGGGTAAGTACATGACGTGGAACGTGTTGAACGGTGCGAATGTGCCCGGCACCAATAACCAGATCGTCCTTGTCGGCCGGGACACCTCGTCCGGTACCCGCACGTACTTCGACCAGACCGTCTTAAACAACGGGAACCCCGCCACCTCAATGCTGCAGCTGAACTCCAACGGTGCAGTCGAACAGACCGTAGCCCAGACGCCCCAGGCGATTGGCTATGTCTCCATCGGGTTCCTTTCCCCGGATGTCAAGGCACTATCCCTCTTTACCAATGGAGGGGTCCTGATCCCGGCAAATGTTGCAACCGTAGCAAACCACATCTATCCAATCTCCCGTAACCTCTATATGATCACCCAGGGTCAGCCAACGGGTTTGACCGCGGACTACATCAACTTCATCCTCAGTCCGGCAGGACAGCAGATTGTGGCCAAAGACGGCTACGTCCCCCTGCCAGCTAGTCAGACCAGTTAAAGATACCCAATTTTTTTCTTTTTGAAAGGCAGGCGACGGTAATGACCACCATATCCCAAACAATTAAGGATGCATTCGGTGGTACCGCCCGGTATTTTTTATGGAAAGAAAAATCCATAAAGACCGTATTTTTCTTCACAGCATTTTTTGCAGTTATTGTCATCACGTTTATCCTATATTTCCTGCTTCGGGATGGTTACCAGATATTTGAGCAGGTCAGCATCATCAACTTCCTGTTGGGCATGTCGTGGACACCCGCAGCGATGGTGCCGTCGTACGGAATCCTGCCGCTCATTGTCGGTACGCTCTTTGTCACCGTCGGTGCGATGGCGTTTGCCGTCCCGCTTTCCATTGGCTGTGCAATTTACATTTCAGAGCTCGCTTCTCCCCGGATAAAAAGCGTGCTCAAACCGGCAACCGAACTGCTTGCCGGTATCCCTTCGGTCGTCTACGGATTTTTTGGGCTTATCGTCCTGACCACTTTTATCCGCACGACATTTGATATTCCCAGCGGGTTAACCTGGCTTGCCGGTTCCGTCCTCCTCGGGATCATGGCGCTCCCCACGATCATCAGCGTCTCCGAGGACGCGATCAGCTCCGTCCCGGTGGAGTACCGCGAAGGATCCCTTGCTGTCGGGGCCACCCGCTGGCAGACGATCAGCCGGGTCATTGTGCCGGCTGCGCTCTCAGGAATTGCGGCAGCGATCATCCTTGGTATCGGGCGAGCGATTGGCGAGACGATGGCAGTCCTGATGGTGACCGGGAATGCCGCAATCATCCCAAACCCGATCTGGAACGTGCTCTCCCCGGTCCAGACCCTCACTGGTACCCTCGGTATGGAAATGGGTGACGTAATAATCGGCAGTGATCACTACCATGCACTCTTCGGGGTTGCCGTTGTGCTGCTGATCATCACCCTTATCATCAACATCAGCGCGGTGTCGATCCTCTCCTACCTCCGCGAAGGGAGGACCGGCCGCCCGGTAAAAAAACCTTTTCTTACCTCATCGATGAAAACCAGACTGTTCGTCTGGATCAGGATTCTTGCTTCTGCCGGCTTTTTGATCCTGCTTTTTATTGCCGGCCTCTGGTGGGTGGCGGTACCGGTCGTTCTTGGCGTAGCCATCTGGTATTATGGCCGGGACCGTCTCTCGCAAAAACATATCGAGAAGATCGCATTTGCGCTGGTCATTATTGCTGCAGTCATCGTGATAGTGATCCTCGCCATAATTCTCGAAAACATCATCGTGAACGGACTTCCCGCGCTGTCATGGGAATTTCTGACCCAGCCCCCCACCAATCTCGGCCGGGGAGGGGGGATCTTCCCGGCGATTGTCGGGACATTGTACCTGGTGATTGGTGCGATCCTGATCGCCCTGCCGCTTGGGGTGGGGGCCTCAATATATCTGGTGGAATATACCGGCGAAGGCTGGATCACCCGGCTGATCCGCACCGGCGTGGACCTCCTGAACGGGACGCCATCCATTGTCTTCGGGCTGTTTGCATTTGCCTTTCTGGTCCTGTACCTGAATGTCGGAGTCTGCCTCCTCGCCGGGCAGATCACCCTCGCCCTCATGGTACTCCCGACCATCATCCGTACAACGGAGGAGTCCCTGAAGTGCATCCCCCAGTCCCTGCGCGAAGGGAGTCTCGCACTCGGTGCAACGAATTGGCAGACCATCCGGAACGTAGTGCTCCCACCGGCAATTCCCGGTGTCATTACCGGCAGTATCCTCTCTATCGGGCGGGCAGCAGGGGAGACTGCCCCCATCATGTTTACTGCCGTCGTCTTCTCCCGGCGATTCCTGCCTACCTCAGAATTCCAGCCGGTGATGGCACTGCCCTATCACCTTTTCATTCTTTCCACAACGGTGCCGGACTCTTCGACCAACCGCTATGGTACGGCACTTGTTCTCTTGCTTCTGGTCATCGCTTTTTACTCAGTGGCGATCGTGATACGGAACCATTATTCAAAAAAGGCACAGGGATAACATATGTCGGAAAACTCAGCTGAAAATATCATCATTTCAACCAGCCACCTGAACCTCTGGTATAACGAGAAGCACGCGCTCATGGATGTCAACATGGGCATCCAGAAGAACAGGACGACTGCGCTGATCGGACCGTCAGGCTGCGGAAAATCGACACTCCTCCGGTGTTTCAACCGGTTGAACGATCTGATCGGCCATGTGAAGATCACCGGGGAGATCATTCTCGACAACGAGAGCATTCATGGGAGCGCCGTCGACATCGTAATGCTGAGGAAACGGGTGGGCATGGTCTTCCAGAAACCCAACCCGTTTCCCAAATCCATCTACGAGAACGTGGCGTACGGACCCAGGGTTCACGGGATAAGGGATAGAAAGGAACTCGACCTGATCGTGGAAAAGAGCCTTAAACATGCAGCGCTCTGGGATGAAGTGAAAGACCGGCTCCATGAATCCGCGCTTGGGCTCTCGGGCGGGCAGCAGCAACGGCTCTGTATTGCACGAACGCTTGCCGTCGAGCCGGAGGTGATCCTGATGGACGAACCCTGTTCGGCGCTCGACCCCATCGCAACCGCGAAGATTGAGAACCTTATCGAGATGCTCAAGCAGGATTACACGGTAATCATCGTTACCCACAATATGCAACAGGCCGCACGGGTGAGTGACTTCACCGGGTTCATGTATCTGGGTAAGCTGATCGAATATGACCAGACGGTGAACATTTTTGAACACCCGAAAGAAGAACTGACAGAAAAATATATCACGGGCCGGTTCGGGTGAGAGGAAAACTATGACAGATAAATTTCATGCAGAACTCGAAGACCTGAAAAAGGAAGTTACGGATATGGCGCATTTTGCCCTTGCCATGCTCCGCGACGCGCTGGAATCGTTCATCAACCAGAATGAGAAGCAGGCGTCGACCGTGCTGGAACGTAAGGAACAGCTGCGCGAGACGGGGGTCCGGCTCGAGGAGCGCTGTTACCAGCTGATTGCCCTGAACCAGCCGATGGCAAAGGACATGCGGATCATTGCCTGCTCGCTGAAAGTGATCTCTGCTGCAGACCGGATCGGGCGCTACGGCAAATCGACCGCGAAGATAGTAAAAGAGATCTCCCGCCAGCCCCATATCGCCAACATGATGAGCCTCCCCCTCATGTCGGAATATGTCATCAGTATGATCGAGGATGTCATAACGGCCTATGATACGGAAAATGTCCAGACCCTGAAGGATTTTTCCGCACGGGATGACGCGATTGACGCACTCCGCCACTCCATATTCCGCGAAGCGATCACGTACATGATGGAGAACCCCAAGACCATCACCCAGGCCACCTATTACATCATCATCGCCAGGTATCTCGAACGGTGCGCGGATCACGCCTGCAAGATCGCCGAGAATGTCTATTACCTGGAGACCGGGGATCGTGTTGAGATCAAATGACATACCAGGAAAAGACGAGGCCCCGGCGGGAAAAGAGACGGTTATTTTTATCTGTTTCTCAAACTCGGTCAGGTCTCCTATGGCAGAAAGTCTTCTCCGGGACCGGTGTGGTGATCGGAACTATGTCTTTTCAGCTGGTATGGCGCCGGTACGGCTGAATCCCCACACGATAACGGTCATGCAGGAGATAGGTATCGATATCCCCCAGCACGTTCCAGCATCCATATACCAGTACCGGATGATGAACTTTGATTATATGGTCACCCTTTGCGACGGAGACCAGCCTGTCACAGAAGGGGGGTTGTTCCCGAAAAAAAAGTGTTTCGCAAAGGATTTGCAAGCCCGTCAGAGATCGGCAGGGATCAGGAAGAAATTGCTGCGGATTTCCGGAAACTCCGTGATGCAATAGACACTTACATGTCAGAAATCTTTCCCGACAGCCCGCGCAAGAGTAAAAATAAGAAACCTTACCGGGCCACGGTATCGCACCTGATCGAGTCCCGTGAAACAACCGCCCGCCTTCTTCCCCCGAACCCCTTATAAACCTCCAGAAATAATACCTTACTCATCAACGGTTATTGATCGTTGAACGAATCCCAATGTGCACATGAATAGCATACAACAGCATACCATAGGACACGATACGAGGATATTTTATGATACTGGTACCAGATACGAGCGTCCTTATTGACGGGCGCATAACCTCGATGATAAAGACCGGTGAATACAAAGGTGCAAAAATAATCATTCCCGAGGCGGTTGTTGCAGAACTCGAGGCTCAGGCAAACAACGGGCGTGAGATCGGGTTCTCAGGCTTGAACGAGCTCCAGTCGCTGTGCAGAATGGCCGAGGAAAAGACCATCGAACTCAAGTTCTCCGGTATCCGCCCCACGCTTGAACAGGTCAAGCTCGCCAGTGGCGGCGAGATCGACGCGATGATCCGGAACATCGCGATTGAGAATACTGCACGGTTCATCACCTCCGACAACGTGCAGGCAGAAGTGGCACGGGCAAAGGGGCTCGATGTCATCTACTTAAAACCACAGGTAACCGATTTTGTTCCGCTGGGCATTGACCAGTTCTTCGATGAGCATACGATTGCCGTTTACTTAAAAGAGAGAGTACCGCCGATCGCCAAGAAAGGCACCATCAACGATATGAAACTTGTGAAAATTCGTGATGCACCGATGAACGAGTACGAGCTCCGGAACCTCGCGCAGGAGATCCTCGAGCGTGCAAAACGGGACCCCGATGGCTTCATCGAGGTGGAGAAAAGGGGCATCACTGTCGTGCAGATCGGATCGATGCGGATCGCGATCGCACGCAGGCCGTTCTCCGACGGCATGGAACTTACCGCGGTCCGCCCCATCGTCGATGTAACACTGGACAACTATGCAAAATCGGACGTGATCAAGAAGAGGATCGTTTCCGAAAAGCGGGGTCTGATCATCGCCGGTTCACCAGGCTCGGGAAAGACCACCCTTGCTCAGAGCATCGCCACCTACCTCTGCGACAACGGTTTTATCGTCAAGACCATGGAGGCGCCCCGCGAGCTGCAGGTGCCGGACCAGATCACCCAGTACACGATGCTGGACGGCAGCATGTCGAATACGGCAGACGTGCTCCTACTGGTCCGCCCGGACTTTGTCATTTTCGATGAACTCCGCAAGAATGAGGACTTCAACGTCTTTGCTGATATGCGGCTCGCGGGACTCGGCATGGTCGGCGTCATCCACGCCAACAGCGTGCAGGACGCCATCCAGCGGTTCTCCGACCGGGTGGACTTCTCCGTCCTCTCGCAGATCATCAACACTGTACTCTTCCTTGAACGCGGCGTGATCACGAAAGTCTACGATGTCGGCTTCACCATTAAGGTGCCCGAAGGGATGGCTAACGAGATGCACATCCGCCCGATGACAACGGTGACCGATTCAGAGACCGGCAAGCTCATGTTGGATGTGTTCCGGTACGACGGCGAGACGATTGTCATGCCGGTCCTCTCCACGCCAGTGACGGCACCGGTAGTAAAAGCTCAGCATATACCGCAGGTACCGGCCATCGGGCAGCCGGTCGTTCCGGCCGAGAATCCCAGAAGCTCCCTTGCATCCCTTATGGATGCAACGCTAAAGGCGGAAAGTGGGGAACGCCCCGGCTGGAAACTCACCGAGAAGGAGATCCAGAGGGAGATCGGGCGCTATACTGATGGCGCCATCGATGTCCACATGATCAGTGACACCAAGGCGGTTGTCTATATCGATGACAAGGACGTCCCTGCCGCGATCGGCAAGGGCGGTAAGAATGTCTCTGCAGTCGTCAATAAGATCGGCATTGGAATTGATATCAAGCCCCGTTCCGATCTTGACCGGCTGCAGGCCCAGCCGAAAGGCGAGGAAGAGTTCAACATCGGCGGTGGTATCAGGATCCAGACCGATAAAAAACAGCTTACCATCATCGCCTCGGACCAGAGCGGAAAGATCGTGGATGTCTTTGCCGGTAAAGAGTACCTGTTCACCGCGACCGTCAGCGATGCGGGAGAGATCACACTCGCGAAGAATTCGAGTATCGCGCAGGAGATGATCCGCCGCTACCAGAACAACGAAAACATCAGGCTGAGACCGGTGTAACCCGGACCCGCAGGAACCAGTATCTAATAAAGAAGGTGAAATGGATTGAACGAATTCAATCTTGAGGCATTTGAAGCAGAAGCGCAGGAACGATGGTCGCATGCATTTGAGTCCAACCCGTCCGACCTCGAAAAATTTTACCTTACTGTGGCCTATCCGTACCCAAGCGGGGCCATGCATGTTGGCCATGGACGGACGTATATCGTACCTGACGCGATCGCGCGCTTCTGGCGGATGCGGGGCCGGCAGGTACTCTACCCGATGGCGTTCCATGTCACCGGCGCTCCGGTCATCGGTATCTCAAAACGGATTGCACGAAACGATCCCAAGACGGTCCACCTGTACCGCGATCTTTACAAGGTTCCGCAAGGCGTGCTTGCGGAGTTCGTCGATCCGCTCACGATTGTCCGGCACTTTGCCAGCGAGTACCAGCGGGTAATGACCTCATGCGGAATCTCGATCGATTGGCGCAGGCGGTTCACTACTGTCGACCCGACATATAGCAAATTTGTCGAATGGCAGTGGAAGCACCTGTTCGAGGCTGGGCACGTGATCAAAGGGGCGCACCCGGTCCGTTTCTGCACGGTGGATGACAACCCCGTGGGCGACCACGACCTGCTCGAAGGAGATAAAGCGGAAGTGATCAAGTTCACGCTGGTCATGTTCCGGTACGGGGACGCATTCATCCCGACGGCCACGCTGCGCCCGGAGACCATACACGGCGTCACGAACCTCTGGGTGAACCCGGCAGTCACCTATGTCAAAGCACTCGTGGACAGCAAGGCATGGATCATCTCCCGTGAGGCGGCGGATAAACTGGTCCTCCAAGACCACACAGTCGAAGTAAAGGAAGAGATCTCCGGAAAGGACCTGATCGATAAGACCGCCAGCCACCCGCTCTGCGGGGAAATACCCATTCTCCCTGCCGGTTTTGTTGACCCGGACATGGCGAGTGGCATCGTCATGAGTGTACCCGCTCATGCACCGTTCGACTATATCGCTCTCCGCGACCTCCAGCAGCAGGGACGGTATACGCAGATAAAACCCATCCCGCTGATCAAAGTGGATGGGTACGGTGAGATCCCGGCGCAGGATGCGGTCGAAAGAGCCGGTATCTCCCACCAGATGGACAGCCGTATGGATGCGCTGACGCAGGAGATTTACTCGGCGGAGTTCTCAAAAGGAAGGCTCTTTGAACGATATGGCGGCAAACCGGTGAAAGTTGCCCGCGAGGAGGTCGCTGAAGAGATGATCGCGAAATACAATTCGGCGATCATGTACGAGTTTGATACCCGACCGGTGATCTGCCGCTGTGGAAACAAGGTGATGGTCAAGATCCTGCATGACCAGTGGTTCCTGAAATACAGCGATCCGACATGGAAACAACAGGTCGCCGATCACTTAAAAGAGATGGCGCTCGTACCTCCCGAAGTCAGGATCGAGTTCGAGCGTACCGTAGACTGGCTCAAGGACTGGGCCTGCACCCGCCGGGTAGGCCTTGGAACCCGGTTCCCCTGGGACACCGCACAGCTAATCGAACCGCTCTCCGACTCGACCATTTACATGTCCTACTACACGATCGCTCATAAGATCCGGGAGATTGATCCAAAGCTCCTCACACCTGCCGTTTTCGATTACATCCTCCTTGGAAAGGGATCCTCCGGCCTGCCAGAGAAGAAAAAACTTGATGCAATGCGGAAAGAATTTTTATACTGGTATCCCTACGATTTCCGGTTCTCTGCAAAAGACCTGATCTCCAACCATCTTACATTCCAGCTCTTCCACCATGTCACGATATTTCCCAAGGACAAGCTCCCAAAAGGTATGGTTGTCTTCGGAATGGGCCTTTTGAATGGCGCAAAGATGTCTTCATCGAAAGGAAATGTCTTCCTGCTGGAGGATGCTGTTCAGGAATTTGGTGCCGACACGGTGCGGATGTTTTTGATGGGCAGCGCCGAGCCATGGCAGGACTTTGACTGGAGGAACGAACTCGTCATTTCCACAAAAAAGCAGATAGAGCGGTTCTATACGACCATCATGGAGGCAAAAGGCGCATCTGGAGAACCTCACGATATCGACCGCTGGCTGACGAGCCGGCTCCAGGAGCATATCGGGCGGACGACCACGGCGCTGGAGAACTTCCAGACACGACAGGCGCTTCAGGAGGCGTACTTCGGTATTGAAACCGATCTCAGGTGGTACCGCCGCAGATTACCCGAAGACTGCGATGGTAGCAGGGAACTTGCCACTCTCTGCTCGGTCTGGGTCAGGCTCCTTGCTCCCTTCATACCGTTCACGGGCGAGCACCTCTGGAAAGAACTGGCGGGTGAAGGGCTCGTCTCGTTTGCCCCGTGGCCGGTCGCAGATAAAAAACTGGTGAACACCAGGATCGAACTTGCTGAGGAACTTCTTTCCCGGACGGTAGACGATATTGAATCCATCAAAAAATTGATCCAGATAACGCCAAAATCGATCACCATCGCACTTGCACCGGCATGGAAACATGAGATCTTCACCAATGTTGCACGTTCAGCCGATCGGACGACCGTCATAAAAGAGATCATGAAGAACGATGCAATGAAAAAGAGAGGAAAAGAGGCGACCGATGCGGCAAAACAGTGTACTACGCTTATCCACCGTCTCCCGCCGCAGGTTGTCGAACCTCTTTCAAAAGAACCGCTCAATGAACGAGCAGTGTTTGAATCGGCACAGGCTTTCCTCGAGCACGAGTTCGGTGTACCGGTTCACATCACGGATGCCGGGTCCAGCGGACATGCAAAGGCCTTGACGGCGCTCCCTTTCAAACCTGCTATTATCATTGAATAATTTTTAATAATCGAATAATGTGAACCTTACTCGACTTGGCGCGACATGCAGTTAACCACGCAATCACCCGCTATAATATGATTGTTAAAACGCAGAAACGCCGCCACCTTCGCAACTTTCCCGATGCGAGCGTCGCATCGTTTATCGTTTCAACGCAGTTATTCCTTGACAACGTTCTTTGCCCGCTTCACGCGTTCCTTGGTCGAGAAGCCCGTTACTGCATCAAGGAACTTCCGGAACCGTCTGTTGGTGTCGACGATCACCTCATCGCTCGATGAGATTTCCGATTCAGTATCCACGACAAGGGACTTGCCCCCTGCACCGGTAGCCACTTCAAACCGCTTCAGGGCACCATATCGGATCCGGAACGTGTTCCCGGTCCTCTCCGGCTCGACCCCGAAACAATTCCTGAGTTCGGTGGCGATCCTAGTATCGAGATCTTTTGTCAGGCCTCTTTTTATGGGGTATTCCTGCATACTATTTTTTAGGTAGTGCGTGCATGTTAATCTAATGACGACAGATTCTTCAAGCGATCTCAAGATCTTCTCAAAGCCACTCCCTTCAGAAGGCACTGCGGTGCTGATGGGGTTTCCGGGAAGCGGACTTGTCGGCACGATCGCACTCCAGTATCTCGTTGACAATCTCGAGTTCGATCTGATCGGCACCATCACATCCAAGTATTTCCCCCCGCTTGCGATGATGAACAGGGGTGTGATCAACGACCCTGTGCGGGTGTACCTGAAAAAGGACCTCGCCGCGATCGTCGCTGATATTCCGATCCACCCTATGATCTGTTATGAGGTCTCAAACGGGATCCTTGACTGGCTCACGCCGTTCAAGCCAAAAGAGGTGCTTACCATTGCCGGCATTATCACCAACGAACCTGAAAAGCGGGTCTTTGGTGTCGCGACAACGACGGAAGCACTCTCGCGGATCCAAGACCACACCCTCGTCCTGCCCATCGGGAGCATCTCCGGCATCGCCTCGAGCATTCTCACCGAATGCAAGATCCGGGGCATCCCAGGCTACGGGTTGCTCGGCGAGACGGTGAACGCGCCCGACCCAAGGTCATCTGCGGCGGCCATTGCTGTACTGAACAAGATGTATAATCTCAGTCTTGACATCCAGCCGCTCATTGAACAGGCAGTGGAGATCGAACAGAGTATGCAGAAGATCTCTGAGGAAGTGCAGCAGTCAGCCGAGACGACGCCGAAAAAAGATCTTCCGATGTATGGGTGACGGATATGAAGTGTGCCGCGTTAACCGGAATATCGCCCGAAGTGATCCGGGAGCTGAAAGCAGGACGACCCCGCACCATCGAGCTTCAGAGTACCCACAATATCGTGACTATTGCCAGTACTGAGCCCGGGCCTGACACCCACCTGTTTGTGACCTCGATTGACCTGGAAGACCTCGGCCCGGGCGATGCGGGAATCTGTGTCTATCTCCTCGCGTCCCGCATCTCCATGAAACGGCTGGTGGAGTTCTCCCATGGGGCGTACTTTGAAGAGCGGGAACGGATGTCTGCCCGCATTCAGGTGAAATATTGTTCGTCCTCCGTAGTAAAAGCGGTCTATCACGAAGGCTTCTGCTCGCCAACACAAGTGGATGTGTTAAAATCCTCGTGCTACCATGCAGGATGAAAATATCCGGCTCCGCCCCACTCCCAATTTTCCTGGCACAAGGCCGAAGTCGATCTAGAGGACACAGACTTCTTTTCTTCACGCATGGGATCCGTTGCTGCCATACATATAACGAATATATATAGTATTGAGATTTTAACAGATGATGAGGATTGTAACAGACGGTGACTATATGGATATCCAAGGCGGAAAAAAATTCGGGGTGCGAGAATGGGCGCAGTTCATTTTTTTGGGGATTATCCTCTGTATCAGTGTGTACCTCATTATCTTCAGCCTGTTTATGATCGCAGCCAATACTACAAGGGATACAAATGCGTTTATGCTAGCCGTCGCCATGATTGGTGTTGCCTGCACGATGATCTGGTTTGCGATAAGCAATTTCGAGATCAAATCAAGAGAGGATAAACTAGAGACCATCACTGAACGGCTAGATAATATCATCAATAAAATGGAGAGAAAATAACTTCATTCCTTTCTTTTTCGTCGGAAAAACACGGTTTCATCCAACAATTAATGAGCACTGAACGCGAACCTAACCGGCATCCAGTGGGCTTGTGGCTTAGCTTGGACATAGCGCCGGGCTTCTAACCCGGATGTCGGGGGTTCAAATCCCCCCAAGCCCGTCTCATTATTTCGTAAAAACCCGGATTCAAAACAAGAGAAGAGGGCGATGAAAAGATAACGGGTTCGGGAACGAGGAGGTTACCCGACTGCTGCCGGTTCGGCATCTCCGATCGGCTTCTGGAGTATCTGCACATCGATGATGTTATGCTGTCTCTGTGCAAGTTTCTTTGCCTTGAAGATATTTTTACCATCTTTCCCGATCGCAATCCCACGGTCCTCATCACGGACATCGACAGTTACAGACTGGGCACCCGGCTCGCCCTCAAATATGACTGTGGTCACTTTGGCCGGCAGGAGACAGTTCCTGATAAACTGTTCGGGATTGCTGTTGTACTCCACGACCTCGATCTTCTTTCCCATCACTTCGGAAGCTTTCTTGATGGATGCCCCCTTCTTACCAATGGCAAGTCCCATATCCCCAGGGTTCACGACAAAGATAAGGCGCCCGTTGCGTTCATCGATCACGCAATCGCGACTCCCTGCACCGGTCAGGCTCTCGAACTGCGAGATCAGGCGCATGCAGTCTTCGGTCAGTTTGATTTCGGCCATATCATGCCGCCCTCTTGAGGGAAAGAATATCCGACTCGCCGGGATTTACAATGACAAGCGTGCTTACCATGAACGGCTTACCGCAAGCCTTGCCCAGCGCAACACTCGACCCGTCAAATGTATGAACAAAAAGGTTTTCGCGACCCGCGAGCTGGTTTTTAAAGCTCTCCGGGCAATTCGCCGCGATGACCACCATCTGCACCTTGCCCTCTTTTATGCATTTTTCCGCATTGTTCTGGCCAAGGATGACATTTCCGGTCTTGATGGCCCTTCTGAGTGAAGCATTAAAATCCATTTATCATTTCTCCTGCTGTTTCAGGTTTTTTGCTTTTATAATAGTGGTTCCCACCCGGTTAATTCTCGAATTGCTTGACAGCAATGAGCCGGACGTCTCCCGTTCCGAGTTGGATGGGCTGCCCGACGATGACGTTCTCGGTCACGCCGCTCAGTTCATCGATCTCATTTGCCACGGCCGCATCGAGAAGGTGATTGACCGTCACCTCAAACGCGGCACGGGAGAGTACGCTTTCTTTCTCACCGGCAATTCCGTGCCTGCCGATCTGTTTGACCTCCCCCTCCATGCACATCATGTCCGCAACAAGCATGATATGGCGGACGTCAACAAGAATACCCTGCTCATTGAGGGTAGACTGCGCTTCATGGATGATTGCGTTCCGCGCCGCCTCGACACCAAGTACCTGTGCAATCTCACTGATGTTGTTGGTGCGGGTCCGCGTGGTGTCCACACCAGCTACATCAAAGACATCTTTTAGGTTGGATCCTTCAGTATAAAGTATATACTCTCCGGTCTCCTTCCTGACCACAACTCGGAGAATATCATCAATACCCTGAACGATTACATTCCGCACATGTTCGGCAAGCTGGAAGAGGTTCTGGTAGCTCTCCCGGTCCTTGGGCATGAAGATGACTGTCGCCGTCTCCTCGTCGATTTCATGCTCGAAATCCCTGTAGTGCCGGCGGTCGCGGATCTTCTTGGGCGCGACTTCCATGATCTCCTTGGGGGCGATTTTGCGCTTGTCGCAGACCTTGGTATTGAGGTGGACAACCACCTGCATATTCTCCATATCAGTGGTGATGTCGCCAAATTCGTGGAGCGGTGCAGCTTCGATCTGCCAGCTGACTTCGCGCGCCCGATCCCGGTCATTTCCATAATCGGGCTCAAGATAAACGGTCATGGTCGGTGTGCTGGGCTCTTTGCGGGCATCCATGATCTCGATGAGCCGGGGGAGGCCCAGCGTGACGTTGATTTCTGCAACGCCCGCATAGTGAAACGTCCGCATCGTCATCTGGGTACCCGGTTCGCCAATCGACTGCGCTGCGATGATCCCCACCGCCTCACACGCCTCGATTCGTGTCGACTGGTATTCCCGGATCACCCTTTCAAGGATCTGTTTGAACTGGGTTTCGGTGATCTCCTTCCCGTCAAGATATTTCCGGAGCTGGTCTTTGGTTTTGTGCGGGAGATCTGCCGCTTCGACCTTCTTTTCGTATTTTTCTGCAATCATGCTCACACTTCCTCCTTAAGGACGGCCTCGACGATGCCTTTGACATCTACCGGGTCGCCAAACGCGCTCTTTGTCGGATCCGTACTATCTTCACCGTACTGGAACTGGATGATACGCCCGCCGGTCGTCCGAACGGTACCATCATAGGCCACCTTGAGGTCCTGAAGGGCGTTGATCATCCGGCGCTGCAGGTACCCGCTCTGGGAGGTACGGACGGCAGTGTCGACCAGCCCTTCGCGGCCACCGATCGCATGGAAGAAGAATTCGGTCGGGTTAAGCCCTCCTTTATAGCTGTGCGCGATGAAACCATGGGCATCAGATCCGCGGTCTCCTTTCCGGAAGTGTGGAAGGGTGCGGTCATCGTAACCGCGGACGATGCGCTCGCCACGAACAGACTGCTGTCCGATACACCCGGCCATCTGGGTCAGATTCAGCATCGAGCCGCGGGCCCCGGAGACTGCCATCACAACCGCACTGTTGCCCAGACCAAGATGCCGTCCAGCAATTTGACCGGTCTGGTCACGGGCCTTGCCCAGAACCTGCATGATCTGCATTTCAAGCGTCTCTTCGACCGTACGCCCGGGCATCGGTTCGAGCTGCCCGTCTTCGTAGATCTTGATGCGACGGGTGACATCAAGTGCGGCGTTCCTGAGCACATCATCGATCTGGCCGTACTCGGTCTTGGAGAGATCTTCGTCATCGATGCCGAACGAGAAACCATCAAGCATGATCCCCCTTATAGAAAGTTTGGTCAGCTCATCGATGAAATCGGTCGAGCGCCGCATGCCGTACTGCCGGATGATGCGGTTCACGATCTGGCCGTCAAATGCACCGATCGCCTTCTTGTCGATTGTGCCCGACTCCAGCCGACCATCGATTATCCGGACATAGGCATCCCGCTCGCAGAGCTCCTTTTTACACACAGCGCAGTTCTGACAGGAGCTTGCATGGAAGACCATGTTTAATTCCGGCGGGAGGATCTGTGAGAAGACCTGCTTGTTGCTCCAGTAGTCGACGCCGTTCTCGGTCCTGCCGGGCGGGGGCATATGCTCGACGCTGATGGGTTTTAACAGGTAGAGCGCCTCTTCCTTGTTAAACCAGCGTGGTCCGTGTGTCAGCATGAAGATACCGGATACGTGGTCGTGGATGCCGCCGATGATCGGGCCGCCGAACCTCGGGGAGAGGATGTTTTCCTGAACGGCTACCAGAATGTATGCCTCGGCGCGTGCCTCTTCGGTCTGCGGGACGTGAAGGTTCATCTCGTCCCCATCAAAGTCAGCATTATAGGGCGGGCAGACAGCAGGGTTGAGCCGGAAAGTCCTGCCTTCCATCACCTTGACCCGGTGTGCCATGATGCTCATCCTGTGAAGGGATGGTTGCCGGTTAAAAAGGACGATATCCCCGTCACGCAGCTGCCGTTCCACAGTCCAGCCAGGTTCGATCATATCAGCTACGGTGTCCAGATTGTCCGAGCCCAGCCGTAGCCGGCGATTATCCGGGCGGATGACGTAGTTGGCCCCGCAGGGTTCGTTCACAGTATGCCGGTCCGGGCCATTCCGCGCTATCTGCTTGAGTTCCTCAATATTGTAAGGAGTAACGCGTACCGGGATCGTCATCTCATTTGCGACAGCCCGCGGGACACCGACTTCCGCAACCGAGAGGTTTGGGTCGGGCGATATGACAGTACGTGAGGAGAAGTTCACACGCTTACCCGACAGGGAACCGCGGAACCGGCCGTCCTTTCCCTTCAGGCGCTGGGAGAGCGTCTTGAGCGGCCGGCCGCTGCGGTGCCGTGCCGGGGGGCAGCCGGCGACTTCATTGTCGAGATAGGTCGTCACGTGGTACTGGAGGAGTTCCCAGAGATCCTCGATTATCAGCTGGGGAGCACCCGCGTCCTGATTCTCCTTGAACCGCTGGTTGATGCGAATGATATCTACCAGCTTGTGGGTGAGGTCGTCCTCGGACCGTTGCCCGTTTTCGAGAATAATTGACGGGCGCATCGTGACCGGCGGTACGGGAAGTACAGTGAGAACTGTCCACTCAGGCCGGGCAACTGCCGGGTTGATGCCCAGCGGGACAAGATCCACGTCCGGGATCTTCTCAAGGCGGGCACGAATATCGGCAGGCGTAAGCTTATGCTCGACTTTTTTTCCGTCCTCCATCAGTACTTCCGAGAACGTGGTCGGCTTTTCGAAGTTAATCTTCAGCTGCTGTTCGCCACAGTGCGGGCAGATCCGCTCTTTTTTCACGTCTTTTTCCGAGATCTGGTCACCCGTCGAGTCGTCCTCGGTTCCGACTACCTTTTCTACTTCGTCGGGAGACAGGAGCACGTGCCCGCAACTCCGGCAGGTAACCCGGAGGAGTTTACGGATCAGCCGCGTATATCCGACATGGATGACCGGCTTGGCCAGTTCGATATGGCCGAAATGGCCCGGACAATCGCTTGCCTTCTGGTCGCAGGTCTTGCACCGGAGGCCCGGGTCGATGACACCGAGATTGAGATCCATGAGTCCCTGAGGGTACGGGAAGCCGTCATCATCGTAGGTGTCCGCCCAAATGATCTTTCGCACGCTCATTTCGCGGATTTCTTTGGGAGACAATAATCCGAACTCAATTTTTCCAATTCGTTTTGGGCTTGGCATGACGCACCTCCTATACGACATCCTCTAATTTCAGGCGGGGTGCTATCCCCATGCTCTTCATTTCGTCAAGCAGGAGCTTGAACGCGTAGCTCATTTCAACCGGGTAGATATCCGTCTCGTTACCGCAGGCAAGGCAGCGGGTCATATTGCGCTTGCGATCGAGCATCGCGACCATCCCGCAGTGAGCACAGACATACTCCTGTACCTTGTCCGACTCGTCAAGCAGGCGCTCCTTGAGCGCCATTGCGGCGCCATGACCGATCATAACGTCGCGTTCCATCTCACCAAATCGCAATCCTCCCTCACGCGCCCTGCCTTCTGTCGGCTGGCGAGTGAGCACCTGAACCGGTCCGCGGGAACGGGCATGCATCTTGGACGAGACCATGTGATAGAGCTTCTGGTAATAGATCACGCCGATGTATACATCGGCCTTGAATACTTTGCCGGTAATACCATCATACATTACCTCGCGCCCGGTATGAGAGAAACCAAGATTCTTGAGGGATGCCCGGAGATCCTCTTCTCTTTCGCCGCCAAACGCGGTGCCGTTGATCCGCCGGCCTTCCAGCGCGCCGACTTTGCCACCGATCATTTCCAGCATATGACCTATAGTCATGCGGCTCGGGATCGCATGAGGATTGATAACGAGATCCGGGGTAAGACCGCTCTCGGTGAAGGGCATGTCCTCCTGACTGGCAATCAGGCCGATGACCCCTTTCTGACCGTGACGCGATGCGAACTTGTCTCCGATCTCCGGAACGCGGAGGTCCCGGGTTCTCACCTTGACCAGCCGCGAGCTGTTTTCCCCTTCGGTAATGATAACCGTGTCGACAATTCCGTGCTCATTGCTACGCATCGTCACCGAGGTGTCACGGCGTTTCTCGACTGCAATCAGTTCACCGGATGGTTCTTCAAGAAACCGTGGGGGGGAGGTTTTGCCGATAAGGACATCTTTTTCTGCGACGATGGTCTCAGGGTTGATCACACCATCCTCGTCCAAGTTCTTGTAAGACTCGGCACCATGGGCCCCGCTTACGTCCTCATCCGGTACCTCGATTCGATCGATCTGACCACCCGGATAACGACGTTCCTCTCCCTCGTACGTCCTGAAGAAGTGGGAACGACCGAGCCCCCGCTCGATCGACGCCTTGTTAAAGATGAGCGCATCTTCAATGTTGTACCCTTCATAAGAGAGGATGGCGACGACAAAATTCTGGCCGGCAGGGCGATCGTCAGAGCCTATCAGTTCCGAGGCCTGGGTGTGCGTCAGCGGCTTCTGAACATAGTGGAGGAGGTGCCCGCGGGTATCGGGACGGAGTTTCATGTTTGCCGCGGCAAATCCCAGCGCCTGCTTGACCATCCCGGCACCCATCGTAACCCGCGGACTCGCGTTGTGCTCCGGGAACGGGACATGCGCTGCTCCGATACCGAGTATCAGGGAGGGATCAATCTCGAGGTGAGTGTGTTGCGGTGTTACTTCTTCCGGATTCATGGCGATATAGAGGTCTTCTTCTTCTTCTGCATCAACAAACTCGATCATCCCGCGCTTAACGAAATAGGAGAAATCGATCTCCTTTTTAGCGAGTTTCTTTGCGTCATCTTCACTGAGAAGAGGCTGGCCGTCTTTTAAAACAATGAGGGGGCGGCGTGCCCGGCCCCGGTCTGTCAGGATCACTACATCTCCATTGAACTCTTTGTATGAGACGTTCACTTCTGCCGACATCGCACCCTGTCGTCGCATTGCCCGGATATTCCCGACGAGGGTCTTTGGGTCATCTACAAGACCGATAAGCGCACCATCGACAAATACCCGTGATTTCTTCATCTGGCCTCACCCCGGATATGTTCGACATTGAGGTTATGGAGGATCCGCATGATCTCCTCCTCCTCATCAACGCCTTTGCTGATCTCAACCATCTGTGCGAAATTTTTCACCAGCCCGCAGTTCGGACCTTCCGGTGTTTCACTCGGGCAGATCCGCCCCCACTGTGTCGGGTGCAGGTCACGCGCCTCGAAATGCGGCTGCGAACGCGAAAGTGGAGAGATAACCCGGCGCAGGTGGGAAAGCACCGCCATGTGGTCGACTCGATCCAAAAGTTGGGATACCCCGGTACGTCCACCCACCCAATTGCCGGTTGCCAGAGGATGCAGCAGGCGTTCGGTGAGCACATCGGCCCGAACGGCGGTTGCAATAGAAAGGTCACGGTGTCGCATGCTGGCCCGTTCAAGCTGGTATTTGATATCACGTGTAAGCCGATTGAGTGAGATGCGGAAGAGGTCCTCCATCAGGTCGCCGGCAAGTTTCAGACGTTTGTTGGAGTAGTGATCCTTATCATCAATTCGGCGCTTATTCAGGACGAGGTCAAAGCAGGCCTCTGCCATGCGTCCGAGAAAATGTGCCTTTGCGAGCCGGACTGATGCCACTGCCTCGGCATAGCCTTCATCACCTTCTTTCAAGGTCGCTGGGAGCGCATAGTTCAGGTGCGGCAGCAGGTAGTTATCAAGAACGAACTCTGCACGTTTCTTCTGGTAGTCCCTTGTCTGGTTGGGTGCAAGTTTCTTGCCCACGTACATAATGCCCCCCTCAACGGAATCGCACTCGCTCTCTTCGAGATTCTGCATCATGAACGTGAGGATATCCTCATCGGCAGAAACAGCATTAACAACTTCCTGGTCATTGGTCATGCCCAGCGCCCGCATCAGGTCCACAAATTTGAGGTGCCCGGCCACAGAAGGGAACGAGACCTCGAGCAGGTTCTTTTTATTCCGTTCAACAACGACAAGCGCACGGTACCCGCGGAATTGGGAGAACACCTTGGCGACGTAGATCCGTTCATTGTACCTCTCGGTAAACTCCGTCATGATCTTGTTGGACGCAAGGTCCTCCAGCGTCATAAGAACGCGCTCAGTGCCATTGACAATGAAATAACCGCCCGGATCAAATGCATCCTCACCATGAGCGACACGCTCATCATCACCCATTCCGTAGAGGTTGCAGGCCACGGAGCCAACCATGATGGGCAGCTGCCCGATTGTGGTGATTATAGGATCCTGCCGGTCCTCCCCATGGACCAGCGTGAGACCGAGCTGGATCGGCGCTGCATATGTAAGGTTGCGCAAGCGCGCTTCGCTGGGATAAAGCTCTCCCTGCGAACCGTCAGCCTCCCTGACGAGTGGTTTTTTCACCTCAATCGTGCCGAGCTCAACCCAGACCGGATCGTTGTTTTTACCTCTGTTCTCGATGTCTGTATCGATGATCTTCTGTTCATTGACCACTTTTTGAAGATTCTGCGTCAGGAAATAGTTGAAGGAGTCAAGCTGGTGGCGCGCAACATGGTCCCGTGAAAAATATGCCCTGGATAAAATACTTCTGTCAATCAGATAGACCACCCCCTGTATTTACTTCTTCGGTCTCCTGATCACGAAACGATATGCCTCTGCCCTGCCGGCAGTGTGACTCGTCCGGACGATTCGTATTACATCATCTACCTGTGCGTTGATCGCTTTGACTGCAGGATCGTCATGGTAAATTTTCGGTAATTGTTCCGTGGTAATATGGTATCGGGAGAGCAGTGCAGAAACTTCCTCCTCACTCATGATTTTATGATCTGGCACCATTACGTGCTTCAACACATTCAGTTTGGTGCTCAATGAAAAACCCCCTTGAAGATGAACACATTTCCTCTCAGATGCATCACCGCAAAAAACCCACGATTATTTCGTGGCAACGGGCCCGGAGGGATTTGAACCCCCGACCACCTGGTTAAAAGCCAGGCGCTCTACCGAACTGAGCTACGAACCCTAAGGTACAAAATGTACAGCATTATAACAACGCCAGAAAACTATATAAATATTGTCTAGGTAATAAAATTGTTTAAGCTAAAATTTATTCAATCTGCCTTTGCGAATTGTTTGTTAATCTCTTTCAGCCGCTGTTCATCAGATACGATTTTTTCTTCAAGTTTCTGGATCGAGGTTAGATCATCGGGTGGGACAACCCGGCCGGGCGTATTCATCCCGCTGCTGTTTTTAAGGACGGCAAGCAGGTTACGGTCGACTTCGACACTCTTTCGCAGCCTCATGTATTCTTCGATGATCTCCCTGTCAAGACCGGCACCCTGAGCAACGAGCGCCTCCATTTTCAGATCGTCCCTCCGGGAAAAGATCCGATGGATCGATTCGAGCAACTGGGAAGGATTGACCGGTTTTGAGATGAAATCATCGATGTTCATCCTGTGCTCCTGCGCCTCGGCTGGCGTGATCTTCTTGGCAGAGAACATCAAAACCGGGATATCATTCAGGGCAGAATTTGCCTTGATGCGGTCCAGTGTCTCCCACCCGTCCATCGGCTCCATCATAATATCGAGGAGGATGAGGTCAGGAATATCACTTTGGAGGATCAAGAGGCATTCATCACCTCCGTGCGCCGGAATCGGCCGGTATCCTTTTCGCTTGAGTATTGCAACCAGCCCGTCGACAATGAAAGGGCTGTCATCAACGATAAGGATCTTCTCGTCCATGAAGGTTCCCCGTGACTGGCATACACACTGGTATTGGAAATTGTATCACAAAGAGAAGTTGAAATATTCTTGCAGGTGCGTTGGTATGCGCCGCCATATTATTCAAAGATTGTCCGTACCTACCGTTTTATACACGTGATTTGGAGGGCAATTTTCCGGCAAGTTCACCTTTAATCTGCTGGAGACGGTTCTCCTGGAACTGGAGGTTTGTCTCCATGCTTTTGATGGCACGGGAGATGTCATCACTCACGCGAACCTTCGAATCATTGAAATTGTACGTGGTTTCAAGGATTTTCATCAGGCGCTTATTGACATCGATGCTCTTTGACAGCCGCGCATACTCGTTGATGGTATCACTATCAAAGCCGGACTGCCGGGCAAGATCCATATCGGATTTGAGTGTTTGCCGCCGTTTGAGTACATGCTCGATGGCATCATAGAGCTCCCGGTGGGTGATGGGCTTGAGCACATAATCCTCGATATAGATGCCATATTCCTGCGCCTCGGTCGGAGTGAGCTGTTTTGCTGTCAGCATAAGGACCGGAATTTCCTTTGTTGCCGGGTTCTCTTTGATCCTTTCCAGGGTCTCCCAGCCATCCATCGGCTCCATCATGATATCAAGAAGGATAAGATCCGGAGTTACGGTCTTGAGGATCTCCAGGCATTCCTCGCCGCCATATGCCGCCACAGTCCGGTATCCACCCCGTTCGAGCATGGTAACAAAAACGTCAACAATAAAAGGACTGTCATCAACAACAAGTATGGTATACATCACATCACCTGACCGATCTTCTTCGCGATGGCAAGCATCTTGGAATGGACGTTTTCAGTATTAGCGTTTTCTTTGATGATTGCAGCAACGAGAAAATTTTCTCCCGCTCCCATTATCATCACTGAAGAATTGTGCGCACGGATTGTAACTGAATCCATGGATGTCACACTGATGATATTTCCGGCAGATTCCGCCGATGCAAGGAGGGTCGCGGAAAGAGCTCCAAACCAAGGCTCGTTAATCTCCCGATCAAAATATTTTCCTGCAATGATGCCATCCCGTGATACAAGGGCGCATGCTGCAACTCCATCAATCTCCCGGATTTTTTCAATAAATGACATAATCTTTTCTTTCAGCATGGTCGTGACTCCATGGTGCGTAAACGTGTGTAGTGTAATTCATAATACCTGATAGGAACATATATACATATCTTTTTTAGTTACCTCGTTATGCTACCGTTGTTTTAAAAAATCCCGGGTTCAGTAAATGGCAACCCTGATATCAGCCGGATACGCCAGCAAAACCCTTTTTCGGCCATCCGGTATTTCATGCATTTCTGCAGAATACTGGTCCCGTTTGTCAAACGAGACCCAAAAGGTACGTCGATGAGTTGTCTGGCATCCCCGTGCATATACGGATTTACCACATATCTGCGGTTTCCTTTTGTAAAATCAAGGGGATGTCAATAGTATTAAATTTAATCGCATGATATACACATTTTCATAGCGTCGGGAATAAAAAACTGATGATACGTGCATACACTATAACCTCGGGAAAGGGAGGAGTTGGCAAGACTACCATCACGGTAAATCTTGGGATATCCCTTGCATTGCTCGAACGAGAGACCTATATCCTCGATGCCGATATCGGCATGGCGAACATGGCCCTGATTCTCGGCATGGTGGATGTTCCGGTAACGCTCCATGAGGTACTTGCCGGAAAAGCCAGTATCGAGGATGCCATTTATGAGGGGCCAGCAGGTGTAAAAGTGGTCCCCAGCGGGATCTCCCTGCAGGGATTTCAGAACGCGGATCCTGACAACCTCAGGGATGTGATGCGCACCTTAGTGGATCGTTGCGAATATCTCCTGATCGACGCGCCGAGCGGCATCTCAAAAGAGGGCGTTGTCCCGCTTTCGGTCGCAGATGAAGTAATACTGGTCGTGAACCCCGAACTGGCCTCAATGGCAGATGCGCTTAAGACTAAGATCCTCTGCGAAGTGATGGGTGGCAGGGTGTACGGGGCGATCCTGAACCGGACAGGCTTGGAACATACGGAGTTGCGATCCCAGAGTGTTGAAGACGTACTTGGTGTGAAGGTAATTGATGTGATTCCCGAAGATTCCAGTGTCAGGAGAGCGGCCGCATATAAGACTCCCTGTGTACTGAAGTACCCCTCTGCCGATGCGTCGCGGGCATTCCGCCGGATCGCTGCACAGATTACCGGTACGGAATATCAGGATCAGGATGATGAGAAGACGCGTGAAGGTTTCGTGGACCGGCTTGCTCGTGCTGTATTCAGGTGATACCATGGCATTTGAAAGTTACATGTTGATATTATTCGGCGGCGTGATCGTTGTCCAGCAGTTCATAATTTACCTGATGTACGTGAGGATACGACAATTGCTGCGGGAGATCGATGCGATCGAAGGAAAGATCCGAATCACGGATAATGAGCTGGACAACCTGATACAACGGGTTGAGGAATTCAAACGGATTAGTCTTTAGACGCCCCCATCATGCACGTGCCAATGACACCCGGATAAACCGTTTTTTCATCACAACAAGATACATATGGAATATGAACGAATAATTTGAGAGCGGGGCCATAGGGTAGCCTGGGCATCCTAGGAGACTGGGGGTCTTCTGACTCGCGTTCAAATCGCGATGGCCCCATAGATGTATTTTTTGTTTTCAGGAGTTTGCCGTGAAGATCACAGAAACGTGCATCGACTGCCTTTCCTCCCGGATTGCGCTGGAATGTACCTTGGCCGGTGCCGTTCCCCAGTTGACTTCGGAGACCATCGCTACCTGCCGCGATCTTCTTGAGCGTTTGCGTAATGCGCCGCTCACCCACCCGCAGATTGCAAGCCGTGTTCATCTTCGTGCTTACGAGATGTTGAACCATTTGGACCCATTTGCCGATCTGAAAGCGCAGGGAAATGCCGAATCTGTCCGGGTGTGCAGAAACGTCCAAAAAAATCTTCTGACATTCCAGGATTATGTGCTGGCATCGGTGATTGGCAACACCTTCGATTACGGGGTAATGGGGCATATTGTCACGGACAACTTCCCGGATTTTTTTGACTTAGAGTTTACACGCGGTCTCGTCATTGACGATACCGTCCGCATCGCCCCGCTCTGCTCCCGGGTCGTGTATTTGAGTGACAACTGCGGGGAGATCGTCTTTGACCGCCTCCTGATCCAATTCCTGAAATCCAGGGGATCACATGTCACGCTTGCCGTTAAGTCCCGCCCCCTACTGAACGACGCCACCCTGCAGGATGCATATATGCTCGGTCTTGATCGGATCGTTGACCTCCTGACCACGAATGGTCCCGATGCCGAGATCGGGATCTCCCTTGAGCGGGTTCCGGACGACCTTGCGGATGCGCTCACCCGCTGCACCCTGATTATCGCCAAAGGAATGGCAAACTTCGAGTCCCTGTCGGAACTAAAGGGGCTCCCTCCGGTAGCCTATCTGATGGCAGCAAAGTGCCGGCCGATCGCCGATGAAGTCGGAGTGCCAGTTGGATCGAAGATCGCGTTGCTGCGAACCGGGTAGACGCATTTCTCTGGTTCAAGTCCGTTTTGGCGATCGAAAATTGCACGATAAAAATCAGTATATCATATAACAATTTTAGGCTCTGCTCCGTAAATTGCCGTTTAATTATGTTGGTATTGATCGATAATTTTTCCCATATAACTATGCAAACATCATTATGCACCCTGCGCGATATCCACCGTTAATAACGTGTGAGGTAGTATGTGACAAAACCTCAGCCAATCCGCGCCCCTCTCGATGTACCGGCAAAGGGACGGAGTACGTATCTGGAAAATTTCCAGAGTATAACGTTCGATACCTGGCGTCTGATGCTGTTTGCGGGCGACCAGAAAGTTGAACACCTCAACGATGATTTCTCCGGCCCCGGTATCCATCCGGATGATGGAGACCCGGAACACCTCTTTCGGATCGCATCGAAAGCACGGATCGGGGTCTTTGCCACGCAGTTGGGCATGATCGCCGCGTACGGTGAGGACTACCCTAACATCCCGTACCTTGTTAAGTTGAACGGTAAAACCAATCATATCCCTACGGAGCAGCGCGATCCGATCAGCACCGCCTGGTATACCGTGGACGATGTAGCGTCCTTCGCAAAGCACTCTGGATTATCAATCCATGGAGTCGGCTATATGCTGTATCCCGGTAGTGAATATGAGCATGAAATGCTCAGGGAGGCGGCGCAGGTCATCCGGCAGGCGCACGTACACGGCCTTGTAGCCGTTCTCTGGGTTGACCCCCGGGGAAAAAACGTAAAAGATGAGCGAAATCCCCACCTCATCGCTGGTGCCTGCGGCCTTGCAGCATCTATCGGGAGTGATTTTGTGAAGGTGAACGCCCCGCAAGCCGATGAGGATTCATCCGCCGCACTGCTCAAAGAGGCGGTGCTTGCCGCCGGAAGGACAAGAGTTATCTGTGCCGGAGGACCGGCACGGGACGCGGGAGCACTCCTTCGCGAAGTCCACGAACAAATCTATAGAGGAGGTGTATCGGGAACCGCAACCGGCAGGAACATCCACGAGCGCGCGCTCCCTGACGCGATCCGGATGTGCAATGCCATCTCCGCGGTAACCTTTGACAATGCAGATATAAAAACCGCGGTGGCAATCTATCAAGGTAGACGGGCATGATAAAGATCATCGGCATACTCACTGGAGGGGGTGACTGTCTCGGGATCGACGAGGCAATCCGTACAATCGTGTGGAGTGGCACCCGACAGGGATACGTGATTTGAGACACCCGGAATGGATGGCGGGGACAAATCGATCCTGATGTTGCGCCGCTTACAGATGCAACTGTCTCCGGCATCATCTCGCGGGGTGGCACGATCCTTGACACCGCACGTATCGATCCGATGAAAATACCCGTGGACAGGGTGATGATCCCCGCGACCATAAAAGAGAGAAATTCTGTCGAATCCGCAGATCATGCGCTTGCAAGGGAATAAAGAGCCTGTTCTCCCTTTTTTAGATTACCCGCAGTGGTTTTCCGTTCACATATGGAGCAGTCGCGGCAACAGGAACAGTAATGTCAGCACCGAAATCATTACTGAACTGACCACAATGACCACGTACCCGGAATACCTGATGAGTCCGCGCCGGTCAAGTAAACGGTCGACACCTTCCTTGAAAATATATCCCCCGTCGAACGGCACAATCGGGAGCGCGTTACACAGGCCGACCATGAGATTGAACCAGGCGCACCAGAAAAGGAGCTGGATAACAAACCAGTAGCCCGGGAACGGGATACTCCAAGAAATGGCATCCGCTGAATCATTGACCAGGATCAGCAACTGCCCCCATCCGACCGGGTCGAGGATGATCTGGAGCGGAATCGCAAGCATGATGAAAAAACCGGTCGGGCTTGCAAAGGCACTGAAGATCTGTTTAATCCCGGATGCATCATAGTAGGTTACTCCCATAAACCCACTCTGCTTCGGGATCATGTTCTGCGGCCATGAACTTAAGGTAAGCGTGGAGGAGGACATGATGCCATCTTTCTCCGTCACGATCACCACCTCGTCGCCGGGTCGCGTGGTATTGAGGATCGTCGCGACATCAGCCTGCGTGGTTACCGGGACACCATTGATACTGGTGATAACCGAATCCGGAACTACCCCTGCCCGGTCGGCAGGGTAGTCCTTATACACGGAATTGATAAGGGGAGACTGGAGGGGGACCGCGAAACTAAGGAGAAAAATGAGCAGGAAAAAACACGCAAGACCGGCCACAATGTTGTTGGTGATACCCGCCCCCAGCATGCGGATCTTCGGCAATCCCTGCAACTTCTCAAATTCTGCCTCATCGGGTTCGACAAAAGCACCGATAGGGATGATACACCAGAGGATACCAATAAATCTGACTTTCAGGTTCTCCACCCTGGCGAGGAACGCATGGCCAAATTCATGGATCACAAGCGTAAAAACGAATGCAAACCAGACTGCAACAGTGAACGGGATGAACTGGTTCACACCTGGGATTGCGAAAAGGTTCCTGATGTCGTTAACCGCGGTAGGTTGCGGATGGGTGACCAGATTGAAATACAGGGAATAGAAGAGTAGCATCACCATGGCAGCGGAAACCACGACCACAATGACAGCACCGAATGTACCATAAACCCGGAGAAACCTGTGGAATCCCGTAAAGCGGTCGAAAAATCCCACGCGCCGGCTCCGTATCGCCATAATCGGCCCGTAGAAAACAATGCGATCAGACCAGAGTTTTTTTGAGTGAATCGCGTAAGCGATGACTGAATACAGGACGACGAGAAAAACAAGTGGAAGGAGCCAGTCCATTCATAACTCATGGCATGGCAGACCACTTAAAGTAATGGTGAAAAGTCCGGGTAGAGGAGATGAGCAGAGTCAGAAAAATTCGGAGAGCCGGCTCTGGGCCTTCTTCTTAAGGATCGCGCTCACCGTTTTCCAGCTCTTCCGGGCAATTGGAGGGGGGGCACTATGAGCTTCTATATACGCGTTCAGATATGTAATGGTGACCGGATCTGACGGGTACCCGCTCCCGATGGCTCCGTACGTTCGCGCGAGTTTTTGAATCTCGCGATCCCGTATGACTTTGGCGATAATACTTGCGGCAGAGACTACCGGGTACGTCCGATCCGCATGATGTTCTGAAACCAGCTCGCATGGGGTACCGAGATAACTTTTCACATTTTCCGCATATCGTAACGGGTTGACATCGCAGGCATCGATATACGCTACTGTCGGAGAGAGTCTCCGTATCACTTCAGCATGGGCACGGGCAACGCAGGCGTTCATCGTCATCTCCTGACGGATTGCATCGATCTCATGTGCAGGAATCACAACAATCGCTACCTTGCAACGTTTCCTGATGAGCGGGTACAGCCGTTCCCGTTCTTGGGGGGAGAGCATTTTTGAATCGTTCACTCCCATACGGGAAAGGAAGTCAACGGAACTGGCACCAACTGCTGCGATCACCATTGGCCCCAATACTGAACCTTTTCCTGCTTCATCGACCCCGCAGATCACACAAGAAACAGTTGATGCACAAATTATTTCAATGGTGATGATGAGAACGAGCAGTCGGGTTCGTTTCCTTTAGGAAGTGGTGGTTGTGTGAGTCCCTGTCAGAATAGCCGTGAATCTTTCAGGTATTCAAAAAAAGGATTGCGTGGCGGCGAGCGATCCCCCGCAATACCGGGAAAGTTCAGCGGATTGAAGCAGCGAGTGCTCCCAGCTCTATAAGGAGTTTCGGGTTTGCCTTGAGCAGCTCCTTGATCAGGGTAAGAGTGGAGAACTCCTTGAGATCCAGTTTTGAGACCGAATGGATGATCGCGTTCAACTTCTCATCCGGCTGTTTGATGAGGTATTCTTTTATGTGATAGTTACGTTCGATCGACTTACCCATTTTCGATGCCCGCCAGCTGTTGTCGTAGGGCATGAGCGCTTTTTTCGAGACATCGCCTTTCGTGATGCAGTCCACGGCCACATTGGCGGCCAGCTGGCCGGTGAACATCGCATTGTAGATGCCGCCACCGGTCAGCGGGTCAACCACGCGTGCTGCATCGCCAACCAGCATGAGACCATTTGCAACGGAACAGTCCACCGGGCGGCAGACAGAGACACCCCCAACGATGCACTCGATAGTTTTGCCATCGGGGAATTTCTTCCTGACGAACCGGTCGAGATAGTCCCTTGCCCGGTGCCCCGTTCCGCTCTTTTTACCGGAGATGCCGATACCGACATTAGCTGCACGCTCACCTTTCGGGAAGACCCAGAGATACCCCTCGGGGGCAACTTCGTTTCCCAAGTAAAAGATGGTGGAATGCGGATCGATCGCAATATCGGTGATGATATACTGCATCGAACTCATGATCTCCCGTAGCGGGACTGTCGTGTCAATACCACACCAGCGGGCGAACTTCGACTCGACACCATCAGCAGCGATCACAACATCGGCCTGGACCTTTGAGACGTTCCCGCAGGACTCGAGGATTGCGCCCTTCACGATCCCATCATCCATAAGCGGAGCGGATGCACGGGTCTTGACCGCGACATCCGCGCCTGCTTCTGCGGCCTGCCAGACAAGCTCCCGGTCAAATATTTTCCGGTCGAGGATATACCCCACCTTGGCACCTGCCATCGAGGACTCAAGTTTCATCTCGAACCCATCCGGGGCGACAATGCCCGCGCCAGTCATCTCTGCGGAGATCCACCGCTCGTCAGGGTGGATAAATTCGGCGAGAGATTCCTTTCCGATTCCCTCCGCGCAACGGACCGGGGTGCCGATTGCCGGTCGTTTCTCTACAATGCAGGCCGACATCCCCTTCTCAGCTGCCGTCCGAGCGGCAAGTGCTCCGGCCGGCCCGGCGCCAACAATGAGGATATCATACCTTTTTTTCATGCGTTACCTCCAGAGCACCAAGCGGACAGGCCTTGGCGCAGATACCGCAGCTGGTGCAGTTCTCTTCAACCGAAAGGTACGTGTCAATCAGTTCAAGAGCGCCCTCCGGGCAGACCGACACGCAGCATCCGCAATAACCGCATATATCCCGGTGTACGTTCAGCATTGAGGATATATGTTGGAGGGCAGTTTCATTAATCTTTATGGCCTGAGCCTATGGAAGAGAACAGGTAACTTATTCAGCGTATATTAATTATCCGTTCTCCGGTCTCGCTCGATCAGGCCACTAATCCGCTCATAGCCGACCACAAGTCCCTCCTTTGGGGAAGTGTCTTCACCAAGGACGTCATCGATGTATGGATCGACTGTAAGCATGCAAGGATAAAGGGTGTCCGGATCCGGCCCCAATCAAGGGGGTTCCATGTCTACTTCAATATGTTACTCACCCCTATTCCAGCCGGAAAAATTCGAACAGGACCTATCGGAATACCAAGTACCGGTATGCCATCAGGCAAACGAGAACGATCCGTACTTACCGCCGCCCCCGGGATGGAGGACAATCCGTCCTTTGCGGAGTGCATCAATCGCACCTGCAACACCCTGATGAATGGGGTGGATCTCTGCAACCGGGACAGTGAGAAGGACTTCGATCTCGTTTCCAAATGCCTCGATGAATGCATCATAGACCCTCCGGCATCTCTTTGTGTAGGGCGATGATGCACCTTCTATGCTCTGGATGATCTGTCCCAGTGGAAGAACATGGTGATACGGCGGGCGCGGGCGGGGTTCACCGGTAGATAATTCACGAGACCGATCCGATACACCCTTTTTGATGATACCGTTGTCAGCCGGGCACCGCCAGTTCAGCTGTATCGCCTTCTCGAGGGAATATTGGGTAAAACAGCGCACGCAGGCGGTGCGATTGTACTTCCCTTCCTCCGGAAAGAATCCGGCATTTGCCTCAATGGCGCCTTTTTTTATGGAGCCAAGTACATTCGTGACGGTAGGATGCAGGAGCTGGAACCTGTTGAACTCCCGCCCGACCTTCTCAGGCTGCGGGCTATGGGCATCTGAGTTGGAGAGGAAGGGAATATCATAAAGATCGGGAATGCCCGCGCCATACGAACTGTCAGCAGAGAGACCGAGCTCCAGAAAGTCAATCGGCTCACTCCCATAGCAACCGGAGATCGATTCGTGGTATGCAAACAGCGACGTCCATGGAGTGAATGCATGCGCCGGGCCGATCAGCGCACCGGCCTCATGGACGATGCGGGCTATATCGCTGCCATCCATGGTAATATGCGGCCTTCCATTACTCTGTAGCGATCTGCTTGATGGGGCCAACGCCTCGCGGATGTGATCGAACTGACAGAAGTCCTCAGCAAGGATGAGATGGTGGACCCGGTGAGCATCCTCGACCTCACTTGTTGGGACGATAAGGATACCAGCATCATTCTCGCAGTACGGCTCCCAATGGCGCCGCCATTCGGGATGGAGGGCATCCCCACTTCCGAGAATGGTGATGCCTTTTTTCCGGCAGGCTGAAATAAGGTTTTCCGGCAGCATAGAACCCGAAACCGCCATGGAATAAGGGGAATGAATGTGCAGGTCGGCGTTTACGAGCATGGGTACGTACATGGTTGCACGTCAGCAGGATATAACCTGCGTTATGCAATCATTGGATGAGAACACAGTGAGGCGAGGGCTGCATTCTGTCACGGCCTGTATCCGACCGTTCACGATCAGGCGTCCGGAATGGCATCATAGGAAGACCAATAGGTATGCCGCAGGAGAAGGCAACCGTCCTGCACAGTTAACAAAAAAATGCCACGTCTGAGTTCAGGTGACTGGTTAAAGATACTCATTCCGCTTCCGATGGACGGGTGTATCCTTTTTCCAGAGCTTGATATCCCGGGCGCGGTCGAAATAGAATTTTGATTCCTCCGCTTTTCCCATCTCCTTGAGACTGATGCCGATATGGTTCCACGCCTCCATGTTGTTGGGGAGGGTATTGATCACCATCTTGAACATCTGGACTGCCGCATCCAGGTATTTGCTATCCATCTGCATGACACCCATCTTTTCGAGCGTTTCACCCATATCAAAGAGGATTTCCGGATTCTCCGGAGCGAGTTCGACAGCGCGGAGAAACGATTTAAGCGCATCGTCATAGTTGCCCAAGGTGCGGTGACAGATGCCGCGATCGTTCCAGACATAAGGCAGTTTGCTGTTTATCTCAAGTGCCCGATCAAATGCCGCAATCGCTCCCTGATAGTTCTGTTCACGGGCAAACAGGATCACACCTTCCTTATAGTGGGTTTCCGCTCTGCCAAGGATTCGGTCGATCAGGCCACCGGAGGTTCCCTTAGTTACTTCCGCTGCCTGTGCTCCGGGAGCACCTGCCCGATCAGCTGCCGGTACCTGAAGCGTAACGTCTTTAAACGTTGTCGTAACATCGCGAACGATGACAACAGCCGCGATAAACTTCCCAAGATTGTCAAAGACCGGCATAGCTTTCATCCAGAGCGTCCACTCCGTCCCGTCCACCTTCTTTGCCCGTGTGACTGCAGTCACCGGCCCACCTTTTTCCTGATTGATGATCATATATTGGTGCTGGCGTATTTCATCCTCAGTACTGAAAACCAGGTCGATGAGCATTTTTTGTCGTTTGCCGAAGAACGGTTCCGCATAGGCATAGTCCCCTTTGCCGGTGATGGCAGATGCCGGGACATTGGTAAGGTGCGCCATTGCATCGTTCCACGCGACTGCCCTGCCATCGCGATCGATGGCAAAAGCAGGATCCAGAGAGAAATCGACCATATCCTTCAGAATCTTCCGGGTTGTTCCAAGCGGTTTTCCCTGAAACCGCTGGTCCACTGCCTGCTGTATCATCTGTTCCAGTTCAAGGAACTGCGTCTGCGGGTTTTCCCCTTTTTTTAAGAAGAAACTGGCACCATTATTGAGTGCATCGATGGCCGCCTGCTCCCGGCCTACACCCGTGAAGATGATCACGGGAGTTACATCCCCCTTTCCGCGGAGAATTTTCAGCAGGCCGGTCCCGCTGATCTCCGGCAGATCGTAATCCATGATGAGAGCATCGAACGTGTTCTGTGACAGGATCTCAAGCGCCTCCTTTGAGGATCGTGCCGTCCTGACGCTCATCTCCCCGGAACGCTCCAGCACCAGACGGATAATATTGAGAAGCGCCAGATCATCATCAATGACCAGCACAGAGAGCATGGGGATCCACCATTAGTGTATATAGAGTCAATAGTGCCTAATAAAGGAGTGGATTCATAAGGGAATCCAGGCCACCTCTCTGATCTTCTCATGTAGACCAAAAATAAGAAAGACCCCCTACTGAGGCAGGGTATCACAAACCGGGGTATTCAGCGGTTTTAGTGCATATGCATACACTTTTTAAAAATAACCGGGATATCTCACCCGATATAGCTCAGCTCTTCATCCCGCTGCATTTTCTCGCCCTCGATGAGACCCTGAACCACCCGCTCCATTTCAGCAGCACGGTCGTTGAGCTGGGTAGGATCGACCGGAACATCGATAAGGCGGGAAAGGACCGAAAGGACACTTGCTGCGCTCATGGGATCGACGATATATCCACTGGTTTCACCCATCAGGCAGATCCCGTCAATCCCACGGATACCACCCAGCCCGAGCAGCAGACCGGCAGCACCGATAATGCCGCCCCCCGGTTCGTCACGGTCAAATATAACACCAGCGGCCTCGATCTCAGTGCGCAGGCCGTCGTGGTTCACCGCGCCGAGAACACGGGGTTCGTTCACGAGATGGCCGACACCAAAGCCGCCGAGTGTGTAAATGCGCTTCACGCCAAGCTCTGCTGCAATATCGAGATATGCATCGGTCATGATGTAATGCCCCTCGTTTGATGTGCTCTGGAAGTCGCCGACCAGAAAAAGGACGTGCCTCTCCCCGGTCTGATAAAGGTACAGTTCGTTCCGGGGCAGGCGGACGACCCCGTTTTCCTCAAGGATCACCTGCGGCGGAAGGTAAATCGAGTGAATCTCCCCGATCTTCTCTGCCTCCAGCATGTGGATCATGTACTCGGCGACGAGCTTCCCCACCTGGCCGATGCCGGGCAGTCCCCCGATCATGATCGGGTTGGAGAGGGTCCGGTTCTGGAACGTCTCCAGGTACCGGACGCTGATATTGTCGATCATCCCGCTATCCTCCGGTATTTCCCGTACCGGTCCTGCACGGAGAAACGGGCGGGATGGGCGATCATTGTGGGCCTGCCGCATACGGGACAATCTAAAGAAAGCGTATAGGTAAGGTCTGAATTGCAGCGACGGATTCGGCCGCTCATTGGCTCTTCCCGGATTTGGGCTTCTTGACGAGCTTGCCTTCCCCACCCGCTTTTTCAACGACGGCAATCGCGGCGTTGGCCGCTTTTTCGAGCGCCTTTTCCGCCTTCTTGTAATCAGGTGCCGTCACTTTTATCCGGTACATGGGTGCGCCAAGGTACAACAGCTCGATATCAGCGCCTGCCGTCCTAGATTCGTTGGCTTTTTTCAGAGCATTTTTAATGACGGTAACCCCATCTGAAAGGGAAGAGGTGAGAACCATATGGCCGGTCACCTCAACTTTGGGGATCTTTACGTTCTCGTGGGCGATATGCACCAGCGCCTCACCTGCCTTCTTCGAGATCCCGAGTTTCTTTATCGTTGCTTCGCTGTCGGTGATAATATCCTCAAAAACGGGATACAGAACGCCATATTTATCGAGAATCGCATCTTCAATCCCTGCTACGGGTTCACCGGCAGTAGCCGCGACAAACCCAATCCACTTCCGCGCCTTGGACTCGTTCTTCCATTCGCGGATCTTCTCACGGCGCTGGTGCTCGTTGACGTCTTTTAACGAGAGATCGATATGGCCGCGGTTCCGGTCAACATTGAGGACCTTGCAGACGATCTTCTGGCCCTCCCGGATGTGGTCCCGGATATACTTGATCCAGCCGGTTGCAATTTCAGAGATAGGGATAAGCCCTTGGCGGCCACCGTACTCATCCAGCGATACGAAAGCTACAAAATCCTTGACATTTTCAACGGTACAGACAACCAGTTCCGATTCCTGAGGCCACTCCCTGTCCGGCATGCAGTATCTCACGTGAACTCTGATACGGTCTCAGCCTTTAGGTTTGCCTTGCCCCCGGTGGGAACCGCAAGATCTCGCCCGCAGACAATGCATTTGACAGTCGTGCTTGCCTTGGAGAAGACCATCTGTTCATTTTCGCAGTCCGGGCATTTCACTTTTATAAAACTGCTTCGGTTCTGCCGTGCCTCGCGTACCATACACCTCACTCCGTCAACTCAAACTTGGCGACCCGGAATCCCTTTCGCAGGTGCGCTTTCCCGCAGGTCACGCACCGATACCGGACATTGATCTTCTTCGTGGGCTTGTCGCCACCGGGCACTTTCGAGAATTTCCCCATGTTACCCACCGTGCCCCTGCGTGCTTTCTGGCGGTCGATCCAGTGAAGGCCGGTGGTCTTGCTTTTCTTCACCCTCTCAACCTCGTGGATCTGGTGACTTCTGCAAAAAGGACAGTAGGTTTTGAATTTCGCTGGCATTTTCATGATATTTCACCGAATTCCGGATATCAAATAGCAATATTATTTACCAAGGTTCATATTTAAGACTATGTTGCGTTCGCTCAACACCGTCGCATTTCGCTCGGGAAGGGTCACTATATCTCCCTTTGATAGGGTATAAATCCTCCCGTCGACTCCCATGAATGTGTCCGAGTCCTCAAGCACCCGCACGAGCGTATATGGTGGCGAATGCGAAGTTGAACTTACAGGTGCCGGTTTCTGGACCCTTTGCTCCTCTTCTGCGCCGGGTTCTTCATCCGAGATGGGACCGGAGCCGATAAGATCTTGGATGAGGATATCATCCGCCCCGGTTTCATTCCCGCCAATAACCGCTACTGCCGGGGGGATGAGGGGCGGCTTAGCATTTTTTAGCAGGTTTTCTTGGCACCGTTCGATTGCCGCCGTGCACTGCTCAAACATCTCGCGTTCAGGAGCGATCATCCGTTTTACCTCGTCCCGGTCGTAATAATTATTTTCGACTTGACTGATCGCGAGCATGAGGATCTTATTTAACCGTATTATGTAAAGCTCCTGTAATGTCGCCCTGATCGCATTCGTTACATCGATAAGAGACCGTGCATCATCCGAGAAGGGATCCTTTAATTCGTAAACTTTTTGTGTAACAGAAATGAGTTCTGCGTGTCCCTTTTCAAAAGTATCTGAGGGTAGGGCTATAAGTTTCGCCGCCTCCCGTTCAGAACGTACAAGATCGCGCAGATTTTCATACTTCATATATTGGCCCTCAGGCAATTTCCGAGATACCCCGACAGCAGAGGAAAACTGCCACGGCCTCAGGTACTGTAGAGATACCTTTTGGAAGCTGATAAGTGCTTCCGAGCATCGGCATCGAAAGAGGGAACCTACAGTCCACGTTTACGTCGCGGGTCCCGAAGATTACGGCATCAGTAAGTGGATCAAACTCCGGGAGGCTGCGGAGCTCAACCGGTTGAACCCGAAACCCGCTCCCGCCGTGAAGGGAAGTGGGCATCCGGATCAGGCGTTTGGTATCCGTGGTGACCGGCTCATCGGCAAGTGCCGCCTGCTCATTCAGCCGTTTCCGGAACTCCCCCTCAGGTTCGTGCACGATGGCACTGATCACCCGGTTTTTCAGGAGCGCTCCGGGAACCTGCCCGGCAAGCTGGGTGATTATGTCCTCCCTCCTTTTCAGGAACAGTGCGGCCGAATCCGCCCCCACCCCCTCGATTTCGGTGAGGTGTGTGACAGCCGCGGTCTCCTCAAGTGTCCCAAGCCAGCAGAGGTACCCCTTCAGTGCCTCGTGGAACCGGTGCGGCCAGCCCGGAGCCACCGCGTCCGGTACGGATAACAGCACCTTCGGGTCGATACCAATCCCGCAGACATAATCGATCAGATCCCGCCGTTCCGCGCTTCCCCAGCCCCGGTATGCAAGGTCCTTGATGTGTACGTGATACCCCCGCCCCCCGGAGAAGACGATATCGATCCGTTTTGGATCCATCCCTAGTTCTTCCGTGAGCATCGAGAGGAGTTTGCATGTCTCCTCTTTAACCCGTGTCAGCATCTGGTCATATGGCCCTTTCATGATGTGGTCGGCATCGAGATCGAAGATCAGGTCGGCGCCGCACCATCCTTTTTCCGCCATGGTCGGGGCGTCCGGTTTTTCGTAGTAGGCACTCGAATAATAGACATGCGAGGGGACGAGGTTTTTGATATAATCATAAAGTTCAGAGCGCCCGGAAAACGCGATATGCCGACGCATCCGCATCTCGGCAGCCCCCGGGTTGAAGAGGACAAAACCCCATTCCCGCTGGATAAGGGATGAAGGGGCAACAAGTACTGACTTTCGGTAATACTCGGTGAACCGTTGTCGTAAAAATTCAGTGGTTGCCGGGTTCATGGCATCTCCTTTACCATGTAGGGGCCGCTCCGCTCATATCCCTGTCTCCGGTAATAGGGACGGACGCCGATTCCGCTCATGATAGCAAGCCGCCTGAATCCTGCTGCTGATGTTATCTCCTCAGCACGGGAGAGGAGCATGCGCCCGAAGCTCCTATGCTGCCATTCATCGGTTCTGGCCGCGTCAACGCCCACCGGCACAAGGCTGCCATAGACATGGAGCTCGCGGAGCAGTGCGGCGTTCCGCAATTCGGGGCAGAACTCCGATGACGGGAACCGGAGCCGGGCAAAGCCGATCAGGGAATCTCCTGAAACCGCGGATATGAAATGCTCGATCCCGCTGCAGCACTCGTACCGTGTCACCCGAAATTCTGATTCGGCAAGTGACGGCAGCCTCCCTATCTCCCGGCACCGGATGCAGCGGCAACGCTTCCCAAGTGCCGTAAGCCGGTTCCGTGCAAGCTGCCGGAAGTTTGAATGACGCGAACCGGCAACGATCAGTTGCGCCGGAATATCCCGCTGGATCCGCGAAAGGCGGGTATATTCGGGTATAAGGGATTTTGCGTACACGACGAGGTCGATGAGATCGTCTTCAGCGTAGGGTGCATATCCACCATCTTTCCAGAGTTCTTCGATCTCAGATCCCGGAGTCACCAGAGTAGGATAAATCTTGAGGAAATCCGGCCTGAATTGCGGATCGGAGAAGAGGCTTTCGAACATTTTCCGGTCTTCCGCGAGATTCGAACCTGGAAGATTGGGCATGATATGAAACCCGACCTTGATCCCCGCATCCCGCAGGAGCCGGTTTGCCTCCAGGGTATCTGCGACCTTGCAGCCCCTGCGGTTGAATGCGAGGATCCCGTCATCGGTATGCTGGACGCCAATCTCCACCTTGGTCACGCCAAGGCGGAGCATCCGGTCGATGTGTTCGCGCCTGCACCAGTCCGGGCGGGTCTCGAACGTGATCGCAACACACCGTACATCTGCCGTCTCGTTTGCTGTCTGGACCGAGGCGGTGTCCGGGACCTCCTTTGGTGGAAGATGTCCCGGATATGTGTTCATCGCCTCGATGCACCGGGCCACGAATGTTTCCTGGTACTCTACGGGACGGGCGGTCATGGTCCCGCCCATCACGATCAACTCCACTTTCTCTACCCGGTGACCGAGCGTCTCGAACTGTTCGAGCCGGGCGTGTACCTGTGCGTATGGATCGTAGCCGTGCTCCCGCGCCCGTTTCGCGGCAGGCTCCTCCCCGGTGTAGCTCTGGGGGGAGTGGAAGGGGTGATCCGGCCCCCCAGGGCAGGGCAGGCATTTGCCGTGCGGGCAGGGGAACGGGGACGTCATCACCGCGACCGGCGCGACACCGGACAGCGTGCGGGTAGGCTTGACCAGCAGGACCCTCCGAAGCACCGCCCGCTCTTCCGGTGTCGCTGCAGCAGCGAGGATCGCGGAATTCTTGGGGACCGAGGAAAGACCGTATTTCCGGCAGGTGGCAATCTTGACGGCAACGACTGCTTCATCACCGGGAGGTAAAGACAGGATACGGGAGATAATCTCCCGGTATGCCAGTGCCTCATCCATGACAATTAATGTTCGACAGCGACCTGGGTCGACACAGGTGCAGTCTCAAAAGAGTTGTTCACGACACGGACGTGGTGCCCGTGGATATGGGCGACGATCTCTTGGCCCAGCGTGAGAAGAGCTTCTTTATGGGCTTTTTTGTCTTTGTGGATATGTACCGGGGAGATTTCAAGGGAACTATACCGCTCTGTATCGATCTCTTCGTTGGTGATGCCTTCGTAATACTTCTTGATGTGGATCATCAGCATATGTAAATGCAGCAACTCTTCCTTTTGCACACTATCACCTTTCGCTGAAAAATTACTTTTTCCTGTGCTGCTGATATACCTTATTGGTGAGGTTTATATCAGGCAACATGTACCCTCAGGGATCGCTCGCGGGACTCGCAATTGGGGATGCGTTGGGTGCGCCCTTAGAAGGATCTGCCCGCCCTGAAGCGTGGCTGACCGAAATGCGTTCCGGAGGGCGCCATTTCCGGAAGGCCGGCCAATGGACCGATGACACCCTGCAGGCAGTTGCCGTTGCGGAATCACTCGTTGCATGCCGGCGGCTCGACCAACCTGACCTCGTCCGGAGGCTTATGGCCGGGTTCCGGGAACGGCCGGACTGGTATGGCCCGACATCATCACTCTTCTTCACGCTGGTTGCATCCGGAATCCTGCCGGCACGCGCCGCATGGCTCGTGTACCGGCGCCACCATGGAAGCCGGAGTAACGGGAGCGTGATGCGGGGGTTTCCTGTCGGGATCTTCTACCAGCCCGCCAGCGTGTATGACGCGAGTATCACATGTTCCCGGGTCACTCATCATGATCCGGTCGCCGCTCACTGCTCGGCCTGGCTCAACGTGATGGTGAGCGGGATGTGCCGTGGCATGTCGCGCCATGCATCTTTCCGGCACGCCCGCTCGCTCTGCAGGGATGCTGAAGTCCGCACGATGCTCGGGAACTATGAGCACTATATACCGGATCCCTCGCTTGATGCAGTACTCTGCTCGCACGCGGCACTCAGCTGCTTCATGAACGCCCGGACATTTGAGAACGCGGTGCTCTCCGCCATCAACCTTGGCGGCGATGCCGATACGGTGGGCGCCTGTTGCGGTGCGCTTGCCGGGGCGTACTGGGGCCTTGACGCAATACCGGCCCGGTGGAGATGCCGGCTTGAAGGCTTCGATCGGATCTGCACCCTTGCGGACAAGCTCTGGGAGGGCCGCATGGACGGACCGCGATAAAAAAGTGATGATGGAGATCAAAAGAACGTGATCAAAAAAATTCTCCGGCCGGATTGATAATTTCAAAAAAAAAAGTTCGACAAATTTTTTGTTATCGCCGAAAAACCCGAACGTGCGTGAGGGATCAAAAGAGAGAAAATTTCTTTTAATCACAATACTCCGGCAAAAGGCTCACACCAGATAGATCTCTCCTTATGAAACTGGGGCCTGTTATTTTCAACTACGGTACATCTCCTTTTCATTCCCTTTCCTGCCTTGCCGGTCTTTCGCAGCTCTTCACCCGGATCTTACCTTAAATCCGGGCCCGTATCGGGCTCCGATTCCCGGATCCGGCCTCCGGATAACCCAGTAAAATGCCCGGATTTTCCACAAAAATAAAACACGCTATAACGGCCCAGATTGAGAAAATACGCGATTAAAATTGTGGAAAAAGACCCCCAACATCTGGGTGAGTTTTCATTTTGATCATACTTTCATACGTTTTCGCTGAGATCGGCCGCTGCAGGGTCAATAGCACCCCTCCGGTGAATTCTGGGGTATTTTTGCGTATTTTGGCAAAATAACGGCAATTTGAGCGGGGATTTGGGGGGTGCCCTGCCCACCGGGGTAATGCTGTAAGGCAGATGGGCCTGCTGAATGGTATCGTTGGAGATCGTAAGTTTCATCTTCAACGGCCGGAAGCGATTCCGGCGATTTCAAAAAAAAATCCGGAAATTTTTTTGAACATTGAAAAAAATACGAAATTCCCGGCAATTAAAAATTTCACAAAAGTTTTCAAACATTTTCAAAAAAATTCCGGATAGACCAAAAACAATTTTCAAAAGAACGATCACGCAGGCCGAATCTCGACCAGCTTCAGCGCACGGCCTTTGTCGCAGATATCTGACGCGTTGCCCAACACATCTGCGACGATGTATTTTTCCCCTTCGACCACACCGTCAGGGCGACAGAGTGTATAACTCTTACAATCAGACTTGTTGCAGGAAAATTCGATCTTAATCTTGGAATTCGGCATTGCCATGTCCGCATTGATAAGCATGGTGACTGGCGCATCCATCACTTCGACCGCGGTTGCCCCGTTAAGGTGAACATTGCAGTCATGGTGGGTACTCCTAACCGTTATAATTCGGTACCGGTGCCCCCTGACAAGGTTGTTGCATGCCTTTTTCACTTTGCAGGTGTCGCACTCTGCCGATTCTCCTTCGTAGATAAACTCGATGCCCGGTTTTGCGAGCACCGTCCCTACCAGCGTCACCTTGTTTTTTGTCTCCATCATTGAATTCCCCCTTGACCCATGTACACTCAGTCCATATACAGCATCTGCACGAGTTTCTCCGCTGATTCCCGGGTGATGCCCGTATCCAGAATAGTGAAGCGTTCCGGACGGATAGTCTTTGCCATGAGGAGCGCCTCGACTGCAGTCGCATCATCAATGCCAACATCGGCCGGCGTGACCGGCGCCCCGATCCTTTTCAGTGAGGCGCGGATCCCCCGCCAGTCACCGCCATGCAGATACATACAGATGATCGTGCCAATCCCGCAGCTCTCTCCGTGAAGCGCTTTTCCCGGAGCAAGCCGGTCGAGAGCGTGGGAGAACTTGTGCTCCCCCCCGCTCGCCGGGCGGGACGAGCCGGCGATGCTCATCGCGACTCCGCTTGACACAAGCGCTTTTGTGACAAACCACGCCGATTGTTCCTGGTTCGGCTTTATGAGATGAGCGTTGTTGACAAGGATCTCCGCGGTCATCTTCGAGAGTGCGATCGCGTACTCGCTCATCGGCTCACCTTTCACCCGGTGGGCGAGCTCCCAGTCGAGGATGGCCGTATAATTGGATATCACGTCCGCGCAACCGGCCGCAAGGAGCCGGTGCGGCGCCGATGCGATGATGCCGGTATCGGCGACTATCGCGATTGGCGGGTGGGCTTCGAGTGAGATGTTACCGTCCACTGTCGGCACCGATGCGCGGGCTGACGCGATACCGTCGTGCGATGCGGCTGTCGGAACGGATATGAACTGGCGATCAAGATTGTACGATACAATCTTTGCTGTATCGATCACCCGCCCTCCGCCGACACCGATCACGAAGTCAGCGTCACGCGCGACTTTCTCAGCCTTCTTGATGACCGGGACGCTGATTTCTTCAGAGACGAATGCCTGCACACTGCAGGATGGAGCAAGATAGTTCCTGACCGCGTTTCCGGCCAGGTTCATGGTGCTCTTTCCGGAGATCATGAGCGCAGAGTCACCTAGCTTGAGGTCCCCGCACACTTGGGGGATCTGCCCGAGGACATCATGGCCGATGACGACGTCACGGGGTAATTGCATCCACTTGGATTTATCAAAGACTTTCGCTTTGAGTACTTTTATGGTATCTGCACTCATTTCAGATCATGAATGGTTGTTAATCAGATTAGTGATTTCCTATACAAATATTACATCGATCCGGTAAAATATGGCGAACCATACAATATTGTCGAGACGCTTACCTACGCGATTATTCTTGTCATTTGCGTATACCTGTTGTACCGCTGGATGTCAAAATCCACATGGCTCTCCGATATCGGCATGAAGATCGATGCATCCTTTGTCCTTGCCACGCTCCCTTATATCGTCCTAGGCGGCGTAGTCCGGGTCATCCAGGATACCGGCATGGTCACGGGAGACCTGCAGTACCTAATCGTCACCCCGCTTATCTATTTCGTGATCTTTTTCTTCACGATTGGCATGCTGTTTCTGGCCCTCTTCCTCCAGAAACAGGGGCTTACTAGGAACTTTCTCTCATTCTATGCTTTTGCAGGCGGCCTTTCAGTCTTCGTCGTCTCGCTCGTCCTTGTTTCCTGGGGAATCACTCACACCCGCGTCGATCTCTTCGTCCTCTGCATCATCCCGCTCATGGCTGTAACCGCCACAGTGCTGGTCTGGGCATGCATGCGGTATGTCCTTTCCTGGGAGTATGTCAGTGACCCCCTCTACCTTGCGCTCATCTTCGGTCACATGCTGGATGCCAGTGCAACGAGTTACGGTATCGACTTCCACCCGGCCGTGCACTACATCGAGCAGCATGTAGTCGGCTCCAACCTAATCAACCTGACCGGCACCGCATTCGTTATGTTTCCCCTGAAACTTATCGTACTCTTCCCGGCAATCTATATCATGCAGCTTTACCGACGGGAGGCGAATCCTGCGTTCTGGCATCTCGTGCTCCTCGCGATGATCGTGGTCGGGCTTGCGCCCGGCATCCGGGACATGACAAGGATGGTGCTGTATGTCTGAATATCCCCTCGCGAATGCGATCATCATCACCTTCCTCCTCTTCTGTGCCACGCTGACGGTCGGCTGGGTCGCAACAGCACACAACCCATCGGTCGGCCAAGATCTCATGAAGTTGTTCCAGAAAGAGGTCGCCGGGCAGATCTCGGACACGAACCCCTTTGACATGTTCACCAAGCTGTTCGCAAATAACCTCGAGGCCTGCCTCCTGCTCTTCTTGGGCGGTGCGTCGTTTGGGATCTTTACCATCTTCATCATGAGCCTCAACGGGATCGTCATCGGGGCGATCATGGAGATCGTCCACCACGATCATTCGCCGGCGTTTGTTGCGGCGGCCATCCTGCCGCACGGGATCTTCGAAGTCCCTGCGTTTATCATTGCCGGGGCGCTTGGCGTCCAGCTTGCGCAGTCGCTTATCTCGGAGTGGTACGGTCAGGTGGATGCGGCGGCCGGTGCGTACCGGTCCGCCCGCATATTTGTCATGTACGTTCTCCCCCTTCTGGTGACCGCTGCAGCTGTCGAGGCTTTTATTACGCCGGCTGTCATACAGTTAGTGGCTTAGGGGTCTTTCATGGAAGAGGATGCGGGCACCCTGCCGAAAAAAAAGGACTTTTCTGAATGGTACAACGAACTGCTCTGGCGCGCGGGGATTATGGACGTCCGCTACCCGGTCAAGGGGCTCTATGTCTGGTTTCCGTACGGGTTTGCCATCCGCAAACTCGTGTACCAGCGCCTGCGTGACCTTCTCGATCGCGACCACCAGGAGACCCTCTTTCCTCTCCTCATTCCAGAGCAGGAGTTCATGAAGGAGGCAGAGCATATCAAAGGCTTTGAGGACGAGGTCTATTGGGTGACGCATGGCGGAGCGACTCCCCTCGATATAAAACTCGCCCTGCGGCCTACGAGCGAGACCGCGATCTACCCGATGTACGCGCTCTGGCTTCGCTCTCACGCTGATCTCCCGATGAAGTACTACCAGATCGTGAACACCTTCCGGTACGAGACCAAGCAGACCCGGCCAATGATCCGTGCGAGGGAGATCACCTCGTTCATGGAGTCCCATACCGCTCACGCAACCTGGGATGAGGCCGCGGCACAGGTGGAGTCTGAGATCGCACTAACCCGCGAGTTCTATGACGGTATGTGCATTCCGGTCATCATATCGAAGCGTCCGGACTGGGATAAGTTCCCAGGCGCCGACTATACGATCGCGGTGGATGCAGTTATGCCCAACGGTAAAACTCTCCAGATCGGCACTGTCCACCATCTCGGTACGCACTTCTCGCGAACCTTCAATATCCAGTACGAGGACAAGGACGGCAATGCGCAGTTGGCAAACCAGACCTGCTATGGAATTTCCGAAAGATCAATCGCCGCTCTTGTCAGCATGCATGGTGATGACAAAGGACTCATCCTGCCCCCATCTGTTGCCCCGATGCAGGTTGTTATCGTACCGATCCTGATGGGGAAGCGGCACGATGATGTGCTGGCTGCGGCAGGGATGCTGGAAAAAGAACTTACCAATGCCGGTTTCCGGGTGAGACTGGACACCCGTGACCTTCGCCCCGGGGCAAAGTACTATTGGTGGGAACTGCGTGGCGTCCCCCTCCGTCTCGAACTGGGACCACGGGATCTTGACGCGGGTAAGGTGACGGCAGCCACCCGGCTTGGCGGGAAGACCGCACTCGACCGTGCAGATATTGTGTGGGGAGTCACCCAAGTATTGGAGGGGATCTCACGGGTGATGCGGACACGGGCTGAGGAGCACACGAAGGGCAGGCTCTGCTCTGTGGATTCAATGGAATCGCTTGAAGCGACACTCAACGGAGGAAATGTCGCAATCGTCAGTTGGTGCCGGCACCGGGGGTGTGGCGAAGTGATAGAGGAGAAAACGAACGCGAGTATCCTCGGCACCGAAGTCCGGTCGCCGTATATCTCCGCCACCAACGCCACCTGCATCGTCTGCGGGAAGCCGGGCACGGCAACGCTCGTGGGTCGGGCGTATTAAACAGCTTTGATGTAAGAAATTTTTTTGAGAAGGAAGTCAGGATATTTTTAACCGAATTTTCTGGCGGCTAATTTCCAGTGTCACGGATTTTTCAATCCTCAACCTCCGGAAGGCCGGGAATCAGCCTCTGCAAATGTGAATATCCGAATCATGTCTCAGAGGAATAGCGGGATGACAAAAAGAAGGTTAGTCGTCTGCCCCGACAGATTCCCCCGACAGAAAACGGAAATCCTTTAACAATTCACGACCTGTTATATAGTAGTTAACCGGAGCAGACGGCGTGAAGTCCCTTCAATTATGGGAACGCATAGCTGGTGTCTTTTTCATCCTGTGGGTTCTTACGGTTATGCCGGTATCAGCCACGCTGACGATAGCGACCAGCAGCCCCCAGACCGTCGTTATCGGTGACACGGTTGCGATAAACGGCACGGCGGCGATGAACGGAACGGTTGCTCTCTGGGTGATTGGCCGGGATTATTTTGATCTCATGACCGCCGTGCCAGACAAAAAAGGGAACTTCTCTTTTATCCTGAAACCGGAGGATACCGCCAAATTATCGACCGGACAGTATGCCTTTATCTTCCAGGACCCCGGAGCAAACAGGAAACTGGACGTTACGCCAATTTTCTGGAGCGATGGTATACGGATTGCTGATAACGGGAAGAACATCGCCAATATCGGCCTGGAGGCAGATCTACCGGCGAATATCACTCCGGCTGCCAACACCATTGTCAATGTCGTGGGCATGCGCGACGTTGATGATGTGTTTACGTCGCAATATTACTCTGTAGAGGAGGCATTCACCCAATTCAACAGGGTAACAGATACCCCCGGGGGCAGCCGCCTCCCGGACCAGACCACCGGGGAAAGCATTCTTATCACCGGCACGACAAACATGGGAGTGGAAAATACTCTCCGGGTGGATATCCGGGACCAGTCCACCGGCATCCTCGTCACCTCCCACACGGTACCAGTGGTCGCCGGATCCGGTCTGAACCGCTGGTCGTACGAACTTCCTGAGCCCGGTCTCCCTGCAGGGAATTACACCATTACAGCGGGATGGTTGAAACCATACGGGAACGGGACTGGTTCGGCATCTGTCAAAATTCTCGCCCAGTCCATTTCATCTCCAACCCAGCCATTAGTCATGTCCGGACAGGGGAATACCTATGATTTCCTGCTCCCCATCCTGATCAGTATCACCGGACTCGGGATTATCGCCATCATCATGTTCGTATCCTTAAGAGAATAAAAACCGTGCAAAGGAAGGATGCCGGAAGATGAAGTGCGCTCATGTCACGGCATCGCCTTCATACAGCCGTATCCCGTCAAACAGGAGCATGGGGGAATACAAACCAGATAACAAAAAACGAGGGGTTCAGGGATTGTTCCGGCACTGTTCGCAGACGTACTGCACACGTACTGCCGTATGACGCATGTCACCGGCAATCTGCTTCTTCCCGGCCCGGAAAAAAAGATTTGCGCACTTAACACACCGTTTGGGGCGGATCTGGTCCCATGCACTCATCGGAAGATCGAGAGCAAAACCGGTCTGCGTCCATTCCTCAGGGGGTTTTTCCGCATTCTGGTCGTAGTTTGCGACGAACTGCATGATCTGATGGGGAGGAACTCCGAGATCAACAAATTTCTTGAAGACAAAATAATTGAAGATCAGCCACGAGAGGTCGGAACGATCGAGAATGCCTTCGTATTCCCCGATGGCTTCATCGAAATCTTCCAGAGAGCAACCGCAGAGCGGGCATTTTCCTCCCACCAGCTCGTCTAGAAAAACCTCTTCCTGACACCCCGGACAGGTCGTATGTGGGGCATGCATGCGTGATGTCATTGTTTCTCCGATCAACAGATGGATAGGATTTTCACAAATACGGGGAAATTTCCCAGTTGCAGGATTCCGGTTGGTATCTTTTCATATATTGAATGAGAGTGCACTTATAGGTATCATATGTGCATAGTCTCCCCGATATGATCTCTGTGGCGCTGGCAGGGAATCAATTTCCTTCCAGATCTTCACGCTCCATCACAAGCGTGCCATAGATCACCTTCTCCAGAACCTGTGCCACATACTTGATGTGCATAGCCTTTTCCAAGTCCTCGTTCCGGTGGATGTCCGCATAAAGCTGCAACCGTAGCAATGCAAACCGGAACCGGTCAAGGGTATCGTCATCAAGGCTCATCGCCTGGCGATATATTGGTTCCAAAAGATCAGGAAACGCCAGCGGATTCTCAAGGCAAACAATTATTCCATCATAGATCGGGAGCGGGGGTTCCCTGCCGGAGAGGATCCGCTGGTAGTCCATAGGATTATCCCTCGACAACCTTGATGAGCGCTTCCATAACCTGGTCGACACTGGCCCATGTAGGACTGTCCCCACGCCGGATGATGAAGGGGCGGCCTTCGTCCCCCGCCTTGCGCATCTCCAGATCGATAGGGATCGTGCCAAGGAACGGTACTGACAGCTCTTCTGCCACCTTCCTGCCACCACCCTTGCCGAAGAGATCGATCTCCTGCCCGCAGTGCGGACAATGCATGCCGCTCATGTTCTCGATAATGCCGAGAACCGGCAGGCCGAGCTTCTCAACAAACTTCACCGCTTTACGTGAATCAAGAGTAGCTACGTCCTGCGGTGTCGTCACGATGACGGCCCCGCGGACATTGGGTGCCAGTTGGGCAATGGTGAGCGCCTCGTCACCGGTACCCGGTGGGAGGTCAACGACGAGGTAATCGAGCGCACACCAGTTCACCTCGGCAAGGAACTGCTGTATTGCGGCTATCTTCATCGGCCCGCGCCAGATGATAGGCGTGCTCGTGTCCGGCAGCAGGAACGCCATGGAGATGACCGAGAGGGCGCCTGTGACGTGGACTGGTTCGATCCGGTTGCCGATCATGGCAAGCTTGTGGTCCTCGATACCCAACATCTTGGGGATGCTGGGACCGTGCAGATCGAGGTCGAGGAGCCCGACATGGTACCCGTGGCCGGAAAGCGCATACGCGAGGTTTACCGAAACGGTCGATTTCCCCACGCCGCCCTTGCCGGAGAGCACCAGGATGACGTGTTTTACGTCTATGTCCGCTTTGGGCGGGAGCCCGGGCTTTGCATCTGAACAGGTACTTGCTCCCGCGCAAGTGGAGCATTCGTGGGAACATTCCTCATTCTTCGTGGTGTTGTGGTTATTTTCCACAGTCATAGGTTTGCCTCTCCAAAAAAATTCCGCGATAGTCTCTTGTCCATCCTATCAGATCTCCTTTCAAGACCATAAAGATGTGGAGATTGCTGCACGGTGGTTCACGGCGTTTCACCCGTCCAGACAGTCGATGCTTCTCGAAAAGGGTTTGATGTCCAGCACCGGTGTGACGTCCAGCGCATCGAGCCCCGTAACGATCAGCATGTTCTCCTCCCTTCTTTTCAACCGGAGCACGCTAAGGCCGATCGGGTTCGGGCGGTTCGGCGAACGGGTAGCAAATACCCCGTGCTCGGTCATCGTGTGAGGATGGACTGCCATCAGCCGGGTACGATCCGCACGATCCAGCCAGTACAGCACGATGAGATGATCATGGTGGTCCACATCGCAAAGCTCCTTGGCATAGGCCGGATATATTTCGATAGTACATTCAGCATCCGAAAAGGCGCCCTGGTGTGGGGCGTCCCCTATGGTGAGATAGGGAGATCTGATGGCCCCAATGGGATGGAAGACATTGGTATCAAGAGTATGTTCCATCCGGGTTGCTCCGGTGAGCAATTTTCCGGCAGATTATAAGAGCCTAGTGCATGGGTGGCAGGCAGCAATTTTACCGATGGCAGCCTGCATAGTACCCGGTTCGTCACCATTAAGATGTCCGGGTACAGACTGACGAGCAGAATGAAAAACAGGCCGGGCTCAAAAAAAATCCTCGCAAAGGATCTCACATCCGGAATTCTTGCCAGTATCCAGAAACGCGAGGCGCTTCTCTCGCCTCTTGCCGCGACAAGCGCCGATGCGGTGCGGCGGCAGAACAGGAAACCCGAAGACATCCGTACCCCGTTCTCCCGTGACGCCGACCGGATCATCCATACCCGTGCCTATACCCGGTATATCGATAAGACACAGGTCTTTTACTTGGTAGAGAACGATCATATCACGCACCGGGTTGTCCATGTCCAGCTGGTCTCGAAGATCGCACGGACGATTGGCCGGTGCCTCCGGCTGAACGAGGACCTCATCGAAGCGATCGCGGTCGGGCACGATATCGGTCACATCCCGTACGGCCATTTTGGGGAAACCTGTCTCTCGGCGCTCTGCGAGGGGTTTGGGATCGGGAAATTCTTCCACAATGTCCAGAGCATCCGGTTCCTCGACACGATCGAAGACTGCGACCTCACTATGCAGGTACTCGACGGCATTCTCTGCCATAATGGCGAGGCTGATGACGTGCGTATCGTACCGGAGCCCTGCGGGAGCTGGGCAGTGTTTGACCAGAAAGTGCAGGACAACGCGGGGGGGAGACGTAACCGGGCGCCGATGACGCTGGAAGGCTGCGTGGTCAAGTTCGCCGATACGATTGCCTACATCGGCCGCGATCTCCAAGACGCCCGGGATGTCGGCCTGATCGATGGTGCCCCGCCGCTCCCGCGGGAATGCGTGGACCTTTTCGGGACCACCGATCCCGAGAGCATCAACGCGGTCATTATCAACACCCTGATCTACGACCTCCTGGAAAACAGCGATTGCGAAGATACAGGATATATTTCCTACAGCCGCAAGGTTGAGAAGGCGCTCATCGCGCTCCGGGCATTTTCAAAAGAGAACATCTACGATAATCCCCGGCTGACCGAGGAACGCCCGAAGATCGAGCGGATGTACCAGACCCTTTTCACCCGGTATCTCGACGACCTTGAGGATGCCAACCGGAGTTCGAAAATTTTCACCGATTTCATCGATACCGACTGGATTAGCAAATGGTACCGACAGAGCGCAATACCCGCCGAACTCGTCCGCGACTTTATTGCCGGGATGACCGACCGGTACTTTGCAAAGCAGTTTGCGATGTCCGTCATCCCGCGGAAGGTCGAGGGGAGATTTGAGGCCTGAACCGCTGACGTGGTCAGTCGTATTTTCCTTTGGGTTCCGCCCAGCCGGTGAAGCCACAGTAGATGCACCCCACTCCGTCACAGTGGGGGCATGGTCGTTTCGGGGCGGCTACAAGCACCGTGCCGGTCCGGTTGCAGTAGATACAACCGAGCCCCCCGCAGTGGCCGCAGGTGGCCTCAACGTATGTTTTTTGGTTCGCTGTCATGTCCGGGTTGTTATGGGCTTTTTGGGATGATCAGGAGCAGTTTCGCCCCGAACGCACCTTTCGCGAGCTCGATGAGATCCCCATCGTGAAGGAGTACCGGCACCTGTTTTTCCAGCCGGACATTGTTCAGCTGGGTACCGCCAGTACTTCCGAAATCCTCAAAATACCATCCATTCCCCTCACGGATAAATTTCCCGTGCGGTTTTGAGATACGGGTGATTGCGGTATACTGGCCCGGGAGCACGATATCGGACTCCCCGCCGGTATCACCTTCGCGTTCGACATCGATTCGCCCGACACGGATCACATCTTTTCTGAGGCGGAATACCTTGCCATCATCGGAACCACCCATCACGATGACTGCAGGAATATTCCCGAGCACTTCTTTTGAGAGGGTCTCCTTTACTGAATCCAGCCGCCGGGAGATCTCCCCGCCAATAATCTGCACGCGGGTATTGGAGAAGAGCCCGAGATTGCGGATAATGGCCTCCATTCCACCCGGTGCAAGCGAGTACTGCCAGACCGGGTGGATACCCTTTGAGGTGGGCGCCCCCAGACCAGCTTCCTTTCTGATGACACCGATACTCAGGAGCTTGTCGAGGTGTTTCTTGGTATTTTCATAGCTGGTCTCTATCTCCCTTGAGATCGCCCGTGCATCCCGGGGTTTTTTTTCGAGGAATTTTACAATCCTGAGCCGGGCACTGCTCGATAATACGTCCAGATATTCGGAGAGCTCTTCAAGCGAATCAGCAGCACCTTCAACGACAATGGTTGGGGATTCATCTGCCGGGTTCATGTTCCTCCCTAAAAATACGTCGCTTTCGCGTCCTATAACCCTATGCACGCTGGGATGATAAGGCAATGACGATGTCTCCCGGCGATCCTGCCCTCAATGATCGAACCGCCCGGTTCAATGACTCAACCCGTATCATGGGGGGGATTATATCTGCTGTCGCCCTGATGGAATAGATCAGGTGATACACGAAATATGTTCGGCGTGTCACCGACCTATGCCATAGATGAACGGAGGCAGCTTCACATGAACACTGGTAAGATACTGATCGGATTGGCACTGCTCCTGATAACGATCTCGCTGGTGGTCCATCCTGCATCTGCATAGCCACCGGGTATGGTCCCCAGGGTTGGGTACGGGAACGATGCCTCCTGGACTGCATGCGCATCGCCATCCGGCCCCCGGAACTCGCCCTTCACCCCCGCCATGCGGCAGCCGACGAGGGGTGATATCCCGGTCCTGCATGCAGCGTCACATCCTGCGTCGCCGATATACCCGTTCCTGCTCGTTCCTCAACGCACATGTATGAACGATGAACACCGCACGCACATCCCTGCTTTCACGTCCCCGCCATCCGGAAGATGGCACATCGCAGGGATGATCCGGGCTTTATCTCCTCAGCATGGAAAAACCGTCCACCATCTCTCATGAGAAGAGAATATTGCAGCCTCCATGTTTCATACAGAAAAAGCGGGTAAAAATTACTATTTTTAATATTTTTACCGGTCTTTTCTGTGATACTGTGTGGCCACAGATATCCCGATGATTCCCAGTGCCGCACATGCCATAAGTCCTGATGATGGTGAAGTCGGGGTAGGGGTTGGTGCCGGGGATGCAGATGTTGCCGTCGTCAGAGGTCTTGGGGTATACGTCGGTGGAAGCGAGATCGTTGGTGTAACGGAAGCCGCCGGGGTTGACGGGGTCGTTCCTAAAAGACGGACATTGTCGATATACCCGGTCGCGTAAATGTACATCATGCCGTAATCGCCTCCTGAACCTACATATATCCGGTTCATATCGCGCAGCGATTCATAAGTATTCAGGAAATAGCTCCAGACCAGCTGGCCGCTATCCTTGTCCGTCACCCGCTCGGTCACCATCTGATTATCGTCATCGTAGATTACCTGGACATGGTAGGTCTTGTTCAGCGCATAGGTTACGGTTGGCCCGCCATAGGAATCGGACTGGCTGCTGACTTCCATCAGTTTCTGGCCCGGTGTGATGACCCGGAGCCAGAGCAGGTTGCCTTTCGGGATATTGGTGAATTCTGTAAGGACATTTGGGCCTTTTGTCCGGTCCATGTCAGTGCCGGAAAAGCCCAGGCGGAACGTGGCCCCTTCGTCAACCCGCTGGAGGAGGAGATCGTACTCGAGGGTAAACGAACCGCCGTTATACTGGACCGGGGTATAGGCAGAGCCGCCGGTACTTGGCTCAATACTGAAGTCATACACGCCGGCATTGGGATCCCAGTGATCGAAGGATGGGTTATTGGTCGTCCACTGTGGGTCAGTGGTGAACGACGTCTGGTAGATGACCATCGGTGTATTCACGGTCTGGGCCTGGAGCGGACTGACCAGAAGCAGGAGGCCTGCCGCCAGCCCTATGATAATAAAAAACCGGGAGAACTTCATGGGGATTTCACCTTTTGTCCTTCGATGACGCCGGTGATCTGCAGTGTTATCCGGCCGGAGACCCTGCACGAGCACCGGCAGGGAATATATGGAACATATGCGGCACTGCCGTACATAAAAATATCGACGCTGTGGTTGATCCTGAAAAGCGATCCGGAAGGATCTCTTTCCCATTTCTTTCCGGTACATAGCTCTATTCCGCACAGAGGGCGGATAACCGGCACCTGTTCTCCCACCTGTCTCCTAGACCGGCCGTGCGACTTTTTTAAGATCATTGTGGCGGAGTAATGGATCGAGCACTATATTTATCTTCGACATCAGGTAATATGATAAAGCGGAAATCTGTTGCGATAGTAGTCTAGCGGCAGGACAGGAGCTTCCCAAGCTTCTAACCCGGGTTCGATCCCCGGCTATCGCATCTTTTCATATGGATGCAGAACCGGATAACAAGCCAGAACGCTGTGCGATGCGGATCATCGCGGAGAACCGCCAGGGCGTCCTGCGGGACATTGCCACCGTCGTTGCGGAGCATGGGGCAAATATCGTGATGATCAGCCAGGAGATTTTCGACAGCGGCCCCCATGCCGGCATGGCCGAGCTCTATTTTGAGTATGAACTGGGACCGGACCGCGAAGAGCTGGTAAAAGAACTCTCCAGCCTCCCCCCGGTCAAGGATATCAGGTCATACCAGCCGTTCGGAGATATCTTCGGGTCGCGGGTGATCATCATCGGCGGCGGTGCCCAGGTCGCCCAGGTGGCGCTTGGCGCTGTGAACGAGGCCGACCGGCACAACATACGGGGGGAGCGGATCTCGGTCGATACGATCCCACTTGTTGGCGAGCAGACCCTAGCCCTTGCCGTTGAAGCGGTCGCCCGACTGCCCCGTGCCACTATCCTCGTGCTTGCCGGCTCGCTCATGGGGGGTGAGATCTCAAGAGCCGTAGACCGCGTCAGGGAGGCAGGGATTCCGGTAATTGCCCTCAAGATGGCGGGCACGGTACCGGAGCATGCGGATCTTGTGGTCACTGACCCGATCCAGGCTGGCGTTTTTGCGGTCATGCACGTGAGCAGCAAAGCGGTCTTTGACATCAACCGCGTCCGTGGCCGTGAGTTCTGATGGACATCATCGACCGGGCGGTATCGGTACTGATGCACGACGGCCTCGTTGTCTATCCCACCGAGACGGTCTATGGCCTCGGGGCCGATGCGTTTTCCGAAGATGCGATACTGAAGGTTTATAAGGCGAAGAAACGCGATCTCTCAAAGCCGATCTCGATTGCGGTCTCCGATTTGGAGATGCTCGCGGCTGTCGCGCATGTCGACAGAAGCATGCGGGAGTTCCTCGAGGCGTTCCTTCCCGGACCAGTGACGGTCGTTCTGCCTGCCCGCCCCATGGTTCCGGGGATCCTGACAGGAGGCACCGGTATGATCGGCATCCGCATCCCTGCCCATGACCTGGCCCGTCAGATCGTCGAACGGTTCGATGCGCCGATTACGGCGACGAGTGCAAATCTCTCCGGTGCAAAAGACCCGAAAACGCCAGACGAGTGCACGGTGCCCCGCGACCTGCTGATCGATGGCGGGATACTGCCGGGAACGCCGAGCACGGTTGTTGACCTCACGACCGGCACGATCATTCGCGATGGCGCCGATGCAAAAAAGATCAGGACGTTTCTTGCCTGCCACTGAGGCGTTTTCATGAGGCCGATCCGGCTCCGGGACTTTGTCGAGGATCGCGATGGCTGGCTCTATGCGGTCTCCACCTATGATAACGAAGACCGGGTTGGCTGCGTGCTCCGGTACGTGCCGGACGGGACCGGGGGGCGGATCCACCCTTCCGGCCAGCGGTACCGGAAATACGATTTCGAGGACGCCTACGCATACATCGCCCGACACAAACCGCAGTATGCCGGCATCGTCCACCGGATTCCCCTGTATGACGTGGCAAGGGTCATCAAACCGGACCGGGAGATCGCCCGGATTGCGTCTTCCCATCCCCGTGTCCGGCGACTTCTCGACCTCTTCCAGCTCCCTCCCGGCACCATCGGGTGCACCGGTTCGCTCCTCTGCGATCTGGCGGACAGTACGTCAGACATCGACATGGTCATATATGGGCAGCACTGGTTTACGGCACAGAGACAGGTAAGGGAGGCGATTGCTGACGGCACCGTAGAGGGGCTTTCCCCTTCGATGTGGCGGAAAGTGTACGAGAAACGGAAGCCGGATATTCCCTTCGACGTATTTGTGCTGCACGAAGAACGCAAGTGGAACCGGGGGCAGGTGGATGGCACCTATTTTGATATCCTCTATACCAGATCGTATGACCATGCGAAGGTCACGCCTCCCGGAGAAGGTGAGGTGACCGGCAGGATGACGATAGAAGCAACCGTCACCGACGCAGCTCTGGCGTTTGACAACCCCTCGGTCTACTGTGTCGAGCATGAATCCATCAGCAAGGTGCTCTCCTTTACGCACACCTACAGCGGGCAGGCGCTCAAAGGCGAGACCATCGAGGCATGCGGTGTCTGCGAGCGGCATGGCGGCGAGTGCTGGCTGATCGTCGGGACGACGCGGGAGGCAAAAGGCGAGTATATCGTGTCAAAGACGCTGCTGGAAGGCTGATACACGATAAGGCTTTGCTGCGCCTTGTCTCTCCCTGCAAAAGCTTAGTGAAATTTTTCAGGTATGCCGGCATTTTCATCGGAGTAAATACTGTTAAATAACAGGATGTTTCAGGTCCGCCTGCTCATAACAGCTCACTCAGCCGGTGCCCCCCGCTCTCGCACCGCTCCTTGTGCCGGCATCGGTTGCAGGGCGCGTTGAGCGGGTGGTGCGGAACCGTTCCGTCACGGATCGACCGTACGATGCGCAGGGTCGTCAGAAGCTGCCGCCGGTCACGTGGCTGCACAACATGGAAGCGGGAGACACCGTCCGGGATATATTCCACGCAGCCGCCGGCCACATCTTTTCCACTCATCTCCCCGAGACAAAGCGCACAGGCCGCGACACGCAGGCGGTCGGCCGCGTAAACACCGGCCGGCAGAGCGCCGGTGGCACGGACCACGCAGAATGTTCCGTCGGGCAGCAGCCGATCCACCATGCCGACAATACCCTGACGTTCTGATACGACCCTGACATCGTGCTGCACCGCTTCCGGCCATACGGAGGTCGCACACCGGGTGATACATGTACCCAGAAACGTGCGCACTGCCGGGTCGATCCCCGGGCGGACCGATGTCGCTTCCTGCCAGATAGTCTCCGCATCAAGCGGGGTTCCGAGGTGATATGAGAGCTGCTTGCAGATCGCGTACCGGTCAGACTCAAAACGCGGCTCGCCCTGCTCAAAATAAAATTTCATCGGACACACGTGGCAGTGCACGAGATCTGAGACCGCAACAGCATTACGGTTACCTGACAGGATAATTCCCCAACCGTCATAGGATGCAGGCAGGATTATAGTTGCTGGAATGCGACAGGCAGAGAGAGGGTGCTCTTTTCAAACCAATCTATTCATACCGGAAAAACCAATCCTGTACCTATGAGCGCACAGGAAATATCCGTCAATATCCCGCCCACACTTGATCCTGTCTATAGCAACATGATCCAGATCGCGTACAAAGAAGACGAGTTCACTTTTCTCTTCCTCCACCAGCTGCCCCAGGTGAACCAGGCACGGGCAAAGGCGATCGTCTCCATCACCCCGAACCATGCAAAGAACCTGCTCGCGGTGCTCACCAAGACCGTGCAGGATTACGAATCAAAGTTCGGGACGATCAACGCTTCCGCCGACAAGAAGAAGATCGACAACGTGACCACGCTCAGCGGTTATTCCTGATCCAGAGACCGTTTGGGGATTTGGGAATACACGGAAATTTTGCATGCCAGCATGGCACCGAATTATGTCAGATTATCCGTTCGTTCTGATCGGGATTCGCTCAATATGCGGTATTGAAACTGGACGCCGCAGGATGGTCGTTTAATCTTCATTAGGTTTATTATCGCACAGGGCGATATTGTGAGGTATCACGCCGCCGTGGCTTAGCGGTATAGCGGCTGATTCGTAATCAGCAGGTCGAGGGTTCAAGTCCCTCCGGCGGCTCTCTTTTTGCTTCCTGTCCTCCATACCGGACGTCAGCCTCATGGGACCTTTCCTTTGAGAAAGATCCATTGATTCTCTCCCGCCCTCTTGAACCGGAGCAGGACATACTTTCCGGATAAATTCCTCCCGTGCAGCACGACCTCGATCCGGTCCTCGTTCCAGACGAGCGGCTCGTACCATCCCTTATCCGCGATTCTCACTACACCGGCACCATACTCCCCTTCCGGGATCGTCCCTTCGAAATCCACGTACCCGAGGGGGTGATCTTCCACGGCAATTGCAAGCCGGCGCTCCCCGGACGTTTCCGGCAGCCCTTTGGGTACCGCCCAACTCTTCAGCACACCATCGCGTTCCAGCCGGAAGTCGTAGTGGTGGTGGCGTGCCGCGTGGTCGTGGAGCACAAACCGGGGATGCAGGTCCACGGTCATCAGAATCGCTCCAGTTTGCACCTGGTGATCAGGTCCTTTAATTCCCTCGCGGCTGCGGTTATATCCGGGCGCCCGGTCACTGCCGAGATCACGGCCACACCGTCTGCCCCTGCAGCGATAACTTCCCTGACATTATCCCGCGTGATCCCGCCGATTGCAATCACCGGGATCGATACCCGCGAAGTAATATCCCGGAGGGTGTTGCAGCCAAGCCCCGGCCCGGCATCACCCTTGGAGGTGGTAGAGAAAACCGGGCTGATGGCAACATAACCCGCGCCGGCCTCCTCTGCCGCCAGCGCTTCCTCCACATTTCCGACAGAGACACCGATGATAAACCCCGGCGGGGCGATTTGCCGGGCGACATCCGCACGCACATCACCCTGCCCGAGGTGCACGCCGTCCGCCCCGCAGGCAAGAGCGACATCAAGGCGGTCGTTGATGATAAAGAGCGTCCCGGTCTGCCGGGTGATCGCCCTGATAGTCTTCCCGATCCGGCAGATCTCCCGGTCCCCGCATTCCTTATCCCGGAGCTGGATTACATCCGCACCGCCGGCAATCGCATGGCAGGCGATCTCTGCATGCGACCGTCCCCCCGCAATCGCCTCATCGGTTATAACATAGAGTTCAAGATTCATGCGACCGGGATCGTACCGTCCTGATTCGTGCGCCCTGCGCCAGATCCTCGGGAGAGAGCGCGGCAAGTGCATCGAACAGTGCCACCTTGAACGAGCCCGGCCCAATTACCCCCGCTGCTGCCCGCTCGCCGGCCAGCCCGAACGCGGCGAGTGCAGCTGTTGATGCGGAGACCGGATCGCCGCAGACCGCGGCAAAGGCACCGGTCACCGATGCGGCCATGCAGCCGGTGCCAGAGATGCGTCCCATCATCGGATCACCATTTTCCACCAGCAGCACCCGCCTTCCATCCGTGACAATATCGATGGCCCCGCTCACGACCACCGTAATACCTGCTGTTCCGGCAAAGTTCCTGGCGATGGTTACCGGATCGCCGGTCATGCCGCGGGAGTCTACGCCCCGTACCTGCGCCTCGGCGCCGGCAAGAACACCGATCTCGCCGGCATTTCCCTTGAGAATGGCGATCGAAACCTCGTCAAGAAGGCGCAGGGCGCTCTCTGTCCGGAGCCGGGTCGCCCCTGCACCAACCGGGTCGAGAACCACCGGGATCTTCCGCTCGTTTGCCATCAGCCCGGCGGCGATCATCGACTCCACCAGCGGCGGGTTGAGTGTTCCGATGTTGAGGACAAGCGCGCTTGCTACCGCGGCCATTTCTTCAGCCTCCTCGCGTGCATCTGCCATCACAGGCGCACCCCCGGCGCAAATGGTGATATTGGCGCAGTCGTTAACCGTGACATAATTGGTTATGTGGTGGACGAGGGGGCGCCGTTCTCTTACGAGAGCAAAGATCTCGGAGGGTTTCTGCCGTTTCATGTCAGGTTACCGGTTCCTTCTCATACGTACTGCAGGGAGAATTTTATTAATAACATAGTATCGACGGTCCCGTATTAAACCGTGGCTGAGCATAAAAGAGACCAGAAAACTGCAGGGTATGTGGTCAGCTCCGTGCAAATGGCCTAACGGGTGAGCTCTTCCAGTGTCGCCAGCAGCAGGTCGATCTCGTCTGCGGTGGTATAGGATGCGAGGCTTGCCCGTACCGTCCCATCGGGAAGACCAAGATGGTCCATCAGCGGCTGGCAGCAGTGGTGGCCGGACCGGACCATGATGTCTGCCGCCTCGTCGAGGTGCTGCGCGACCTCGTGGGGGTGGAACCCGTCCACGGTAAACGAGACAACGCCGATCCGATTTTCGGGCCGTGCCGGTGCAAATACACGGATGCGGGGGGTTTTAAGAAGCCCTTCGATGAGCCGGGTCGTCAAACCGGCTTCATGCCGGTGGACGGCATCCATCCCGATCGCCACGAGATAGTCCACCGCGGCACCGAGCCCGATCCCGCCCGCGATGTTGGGCGTCCCTGCCTCATATTGCTGGTAGCCCACGGCCAGTGTATAGCCATCGGCCGTCACGGTTTCGATCATGCCGCCGCCCACCATCATGGGCGCAAGGCAGGGCTCCTTCATCCACAGGACACCGGTCCCGGTCGGGCCGAGCATCTTGTGGCCGGAGAAGCAGATAAAATCACAGCCAAGCCGGGCCACGTCCACCGGCATGTGCGGGACACTCTGCGCACCATCGACAAGGAGGAGCACGCCACGGTCATGGCAGATCCGGGCGATCTCTTCAATGGGGGTGACCACGCCCAGTACGTTGGAGGCATGCGTGATCGCGACGATCCGGGTCGTGTCCGTGATCGCGTCCATGAGCGCGCCGCAATCCAACAGGTAATCGTTGCCGATACCGATGACATCGATACCGACTCCCTGCCGTGAGAGGTTGCGCCACGGGAGCAGGTTGGAGTGGTGCTCGAGGATGGTGGTGATCACCCGGTCGCCTGCTTTCCAAATCAGGCCCTGCGCGACCATGTTGACCGCTTCCGTCGTGTTTTTTGTAAAGACCGTGATCCCGCTCTTCCCGCCGATGAATTCTGCGACCCGCTCATGGGCGTGCCAGTAGCGCTGGCTGGCGATCCGGGTGAGACGGTGAACGCCACGGCCCACGTTTGCCCGGTAGTGGTGCTCGAACTCGACCATCGTCGCGATCACGGGATCAGGAGAGAAACTGGTCGCGGCGTTATCAAGGTAGACGATGTCGCCGAGGATCGGGAAGTCCTTCCGGATATTCCCGACGGCAACTCCGTTGCCGGCTGGTTCTGGCATGACTGGTTCCATGGTTCTTTCTCCCGGTAGATCAACCGTGGTATTCCTCGTCTCCACCGGTACTGCCCGGAGGGCAAAATCCCCGTTTATGGGAATACCTGCATCCCGGCAGAGTTCGCGCATCTTGGGCGGCAGTGCACGCCACCGCCAGAGCCCCCACCGCGAGAACGCGTCCGGCAGCCCCTTTTTCCGGGCATATGCAGAAAGGAACGCGTCCCAGCGCTCTGCTTCTGCCGGGTGCATGGCCCGGAGCTCCTCGTATTCGCTTTCGAGCATCGAAGGGCAGAGGTAACACCCGATCCGTTCGATCCCCTTTTCATAGAGAGGGTTGATTGGGGCATCCTGCCACCAGAGGTAGAGAAACACCTCCAGTGCCCGCCAGTTCCGGATCGGGGAGATGTTGAGCTGCAGCGGGTTTGCCGGGTTCTGGCTCGTCTCCTCAAGATTTGCCCGGTTCCACGATTCGTACCAGCGGTTGCCCTGTACCGTGACGCAGGGGCCGGCCTTGGCAAGATACAGTATGAGCGGACGCAGCTTCAGGAGCTTGCAGCACCAGCGGTGATCCTTGCCCGGTGGCCCCGCCTTTTCTACTGCCTGCCAGAAATCGCCTGCCGGCGGGAGCACCCGTACTCCCTGTGACCTCACGAACGCGATTGTCTCAGGAAACTCAATACCGGTATCGATGAAAAAGGCTTCTGTCACGCCGGCTTTTCTGGCGAGCGTGAGCACCGCCGTGCTGTCTTTCCCGCCGGAGAAGGAGACATTGATGGCCGGGCGGTCATGTGCATGGCGCCGGATCATCCGGATCGCGTTCCGTTCGAGGTTCCTGAGGTGGTACCGGTTCTGCAGCACGACCATCTTCCAGTCCGGGTTCCTCCCCGTGCAGAGTTCGACTGCCGCGAGCTCCTTTACCCGGATCTGCCCGGCACGGACGACGCCGGTACCATACCTGTCCTTCAGCCGCACGATCACGGTCCCATCGGGCACGGGTGCCCGGAGCGGGAATTTCTTGCCCCCGACCCGCCCGGGCCCGGTATGCCTGTCAAGGTCAGTTTCGAGGTCAACGATGCCCTTTGTCACGTGCCGGATGACATACGGGAGCGCTTCCGGCGCGAGGTCGAACCGGTACGTCCGGCGGACGGGGTCAAAGGAGAGCCAGCCGAACCGGTGACCATGAGCGATTACGAGGTCGGCCCGGTCGGCGCCACCGGTCTTGTTGAGGAGGATGACGGCCGGGAGGGGGATTGTGCCGAACTGCTCCCGAACGAGTTTTTTGATCAGATCCATATCGAACGCGAGCGCCGGGCGTACGTCGTACGGCTGGAGGAGTTCTATCTTCCTCCCTTCCGCACCGCATGCGCAGGTCCTGCCGATTAGCGGGACATTGCAGCGGTCGCACCAGTACAGGATCTTTTTCACCGGCGGCTCGTGCATATCAGATTACCGTTTACTCGCACAGGGAGATAAGAGGTATGATAAAAGCTGGTTTTGGGCCGTAGCCGGCAGGGGTTCGGTCTATCCGGCGCGGGCGGAATTTCTTATGTGAGGCCTGATCAATGCCGCAAAAAAGATGTATGTGCACCAGTTGCCGGGATAGGTGTACCGGTACCGGGTTGCCTCCCCGTCACACTTTCCCGGCGAGCGCCTTTCTGATCTCTTCTTTCACGTCCGCGGAGATATCGAGACCGTCCAGCGCCCGCAAGAGGAGCAGCCGGGCCATCTGCTGCCCCTGCGGTGTGGAGAGGTATGCATTGATGGCGGCCTGACCTTCCGGTGAGGAGAGATAGTTCCGTACCAGCTCCTGCCCCTGCGGTGACGCGAGATATCCCGCCACCATGCCGGTGATCCCGTTGAACTGTGCCATTGATGGTGCTCCGGTTTTCCTGTACTATCTGGAATGCCCGGACAGAAAATACTGCCCGGTCTTGAACCGGCCCTGCCGGGAACGCCCGTGGGTCATGGAATGCTCCAAAAAGAGACGGGTGGAAAAAGGGGATCACCAGCCCCGGCCGTACTCGCCGGCACAGGAAATACAAACAATCTTTCCGTCCCGCACCCGTGCCCGGTGCTCCGCGACCATCTCGCCGCATTGTGCGCAGGGTACCGAACGGAAAATTTTCGCCCGCTCAGGTATCACGGGCGTTACATCCTGTTCGATGAAGAGCTCTTCGATCGGCGTGGCAAGGATCTTTTCGATCACCGTTGCCTGCCGTTTCCAGAACTCCTTTTCCTCTTTTTTAGTGGCGGTGCCGGCCATCACCTTCTCCCGCAGGGCGGATGCGATCGGGTCGATCCGGCTGACGACGGGTTCCGTCCGCTGGACAAGCCGGATTGCCCTGCCCGTTTTCCGGTTGATGAACGTATAGGCATGTTTGCCCAAGTCCCGCAGGATCAGGTTGCCTTTCCCGACCGAGCACCCTGCGATCGCTTGGACCGCGTCGACCCCGCAGGCATCATTCTCCACAATTACAACCATGTTTTCATCCTCAGAACGTTCCGCATGGAGTGCGTCAAGCGCATACACGGCAGCGCGGTACCCGAGGGCAAGGCCGGGGCACGTATGACCGTGGAAGGCGACCGCATCCTCGTAGTACAATCCGGTACGGGTCATCACCATCACGTGAATAGTTCACTTCACGGTGCAGAGGTAAAACCGTTTCGTACGTTCCTTTTTACCCCTCACTGTCGTAAGATGCGGCGGGTCTCATGGACACCGGAGTGAATATCATTTTTTATCGGATCTGCCTTCCCGCGGTATCCCTTCGCCGGGATTTTGGCAATCGCACCGCGGAAGTACCAGCAGGATGCCGGGCTGGAGCGGTACACTTTTCTGACGCGAATATATATAGGAATGAACCACAGAGGGAAAGATCGGTATATACCATGGTAAAACTGACTGCTGAAATGAAAGAAGCGTTTGGCAAGATGAAGATCTTTCCGGTGGCGACCGCATCCAAGGACGGTACGCCCAACGTGATCCCCATCGGCATCGTGGAACTGATAAACGATGAGACCATCTGGATCACGGACAATTTCATGAACAAGACGCTCTCCAACCTCCGGACAAACCCCAAGATCGCTTTGTACGTCTGGGGACCTGAGATCAAGGGATGCTTCCAGATCAAGGGTGTGGCGTCCATCCGGACGAGCGGAAAGGAGTATGACGAGATGCGGGAGAAGATCAACCGGAAAAACCCGGCGCTGCCCGCACGCTCGCTCATCATCATCCGGATCACCGAGATCTTCGAGTGCCAGCCGGGCCCGAAAGCCGGCAGTAAAATTCTCTGATTTTTTTTCTTGTAACCGTGCGATGTGATCTGACGTGCCGGATCCTGATGCCCTGTTCTCTTCCTGCGTTGGGCGGTATAACGAGGCGCTGGAGCTCTTTGACCGGGTCCTTCTGGCCGATCCGGGGAATATCAGCGCTCTGCTCGGGAAGGCCGCCACCCTCGACCGCATGGGCCGGTTTGCGGACGCCCTTGGCATCATCGAGAAAGTCCACGCGATCGGCCGCCTCCAGAGTGATGCATGGTACCTGAAGGGGTTCTTCCTGTACCACCGCGGGGACCTGAAGCAGGCGCTGCCCTGCCTTGCCGAGGCGCTCAAGCTCGCGCCGCGTCACGTGGAGGCGTGGTGCGCGCAGGGGAACTGCCACTATCACCTCGGGGAGCAGGACGAGGCGATGGAATGCTACGAGGCGGCGATCCGGATTGACCCCACCTATCCGAAGGCATGGTACAACAAGGGCGTCGTCCTCTCCGACACCCGGCGGTATGATGAGGCACTGCTCTGCTATGACGAGGTGCTCCGCCTCAACCCGGGCGTTGCCACGGTCTGGACGAACAAGGGCTACTGCCTCGCCATGACCGGGCGGTACCAGGAAGCAGTGGATGCGTTCACCAACGCCCTTGATATCAACCCGGCGGATATCACCGCTTGGAATGATAAGGCGGCCGCCCTCCGCCGGCTGGGGCGGGAGGCGGAAGCGGAGGTTTGCGTTAAAAACGTGCTCGATCTGAGCCGGAACCGTGGCCCCTCGCTGGTGCTCTGAGAGGGTTTTTACACGGTGGCCGGCTTATTCGTTATTCCTATAGATCCCCGTGAATTTTATCACGTTAGCAGATAAATACCGCTATCCGGGTTGACAGAAATGTAAGAGAAAATGTTATTAACACAGGATAACTATTATGCACATTTTATCGGCTCTTTTGGAAAATCTTCACTTTTAACAAACAACGCAAAACAAATTTATGGAGGGGATCGTGCCTGCCTCGAAGATTATCTGATGGAACCCGGTTGGCACCGAATCTGGACCTGGTCGGATTTGGTGAATGCAGCAGGAACTTCTGGCGCAGGGATCCGGATATCATGCATGACGGATACGATGGAACCTTCGGGGATGCATCGAAGAAACAATTATTAATTATACTTAACCGTATATCCCCAATGACGATCATATTGCGGTGATAATGATTAAAATAAGCCGGTATGGCGGGGGATGAAAGAAGCTATCCGGTCACGGCAGCACCATCTCACCTGGCAAGAGAAAAAGACGAACATCTCGTGGAATCCGGAACCTTATGTTACATGAATACGCTCAGAACACCAGCCTGAACATCTCTCTTCGGCCACACCCATCAGCCGGAACATTTGGATTTCCGGACAACTTGGCCAAAAAACGGGCTGCCTGAACGGGGGGTATATCGATGGAGATTCTTGATTTGGGCAAAACCTTACAGGAGCAACAAGAACTTGTTGCCGTTGCTCTTGTCTGCCTGACGGCGGCAATCTTTGCAACCGATCTTTTTACACCATACGGATTCATGATCTGGATCCTGTATTTCATCCCTGTGTTGATGACCGTCTGGCTCCCGTACCGCACGGCCCCGTTCATTACTGCTTCGCTCCTGATTCTGGCAATATTTTTTGTCGGGCTCATACGGAGCCTGTCCCACCCGCTCTCTGTCAGCGATCTTCCCAACCGTGCAGTCTTCATCGTTATGCTTGCCATCATCTCGTTCCTTGCATGGGAGATCCGTAATGCCTATGACGATTTAGGTCGTGAGATAACGGAACGGACACAGGCGCAGAAGGAACTAAGTGACCTTGCAAAGACACTCGAACAGAGAGTGCAGGAGAGGACAACAGAACTGAGTGCGGTGAATGTGGTGCTTTCCCGGGATATCGAAGAGAGAAGAAAATCCGAAGAAGCGCTGTTTGCTGCCCATCACAAACTCTCGCTCCTCTCGGAGATCACGCGCCACGATATCCTGAACCAGATCTTCGCTTTGGGTACCTATCTCACGTTGTCAAGAAAAGCTGTCCCTCAGTCATCAGATCTCGACAGGTACCTTGACAGAATGCAGGGGATCACCCAAACAATCGAGAAACAGATAACCTTTACCCGGGATTACGAGAATCTCGGGAAGAAGGCCCCCGGATGGCAAAGGCTGGAAAGTCTTATCAGGAACGCAGTAACGGAGGCGAATGCAACCGGTATACACATCGATAGTGCTGTCGGTTCGCTGGAAGTGTACGCGGATCCGATGTTTCCAAAGGTTTTTTATACGCTCATCGATAACGCCCTCCAGCATGGCGAAAAGGTGACCGGTATTAAGTTCTCATTCCGACAGTCTGGGAAGGATCTTGTCATTACCTACGAGGACAACGGTATCGGCATACCGGCAGATGACAAGCCGAAGCTCTTTAAGAAAGGCTTTGGGAAGCATACCGGGCTAGGTCTTTTCCTTTCCCGCGAGATCCTATCGATTACTTGGATGACCATAACCGAAAATGGCGAACCGGGGAAAGGAACCCGGTTTGAGATCACCGTGCCCGAAGGAATGTTCCGGTTTTAACGTGAGATAATGGAAATGAGGTATCGATCTGTCTGATGGGATAAAATCTGTTCATATGCGCAGCAAAAAATGGAAAGGAGAACAGAACTGGAAAACCAAAAAAAGCGGAGACAGAGCACGGACATCCTGCTCTGCGGTCACTTCTGGCCTAGGGCAATATCCCTTTTCTTACCGGTGCAGTCCCGGTATTGCCCCACGCTCGCGCTCGTACCGCTCAACGGCGGCAGGGTTTCCGCGCAGGATACGGCGTGCCGTGTTGTAGACGCTCGGTGTCGTGGCCGGGTCGAGGTTTGCAAGGAGTTCTGCAAGGATCGCCACGAGCGGGACGTGATACTCTGCCTCCATCCGGTCGAGCGGCCCGAAGACACGCAGCATCGCACCTGTGCTGTACTCGTTAATCGAGGCAAGCCGCAGTAGGGTCTGTGCGAGGAATTTCCGTCCCGCTTCGGTCTGGAGCGACTTCTTCCGATTCAGGGCGAACCGGACATATAGCGCCCGCTGGTCGTTTGCCTGCTCGATCCGGAACGCGTCCGACTGCCCGGCCTGTATCACGAGATCCACCGCTTCGGGACTGCTGTTACCCGCAACAGCGCCAAGGAAGTTCTCCCAGCTGACCGGGTTCCTGCCGGATTCCTGCCCGAAGAGTGCAAGCATATCTGACCGGTCAGGCGCCGAGCTGTCCATGTACAGGACGAACGCGACCAGCCGGTCTGTTGCAGATGTCCCGGAACGGAACTGCTCCCTGATCAACTGGTGGATCTCCGGCGTGTCGAGGCGCAAGAGGACAGAAAGCGCGGTGTTCTTCACCTGCCGGCGTTTGATCGCCAGAATCTCGTCTGCAAGGCCCCGGCTGCCAGCTGGCTGCGGGATGTCCCATGCCCTGTAGATATCGAGGAGCGCCTCCCGGTGCCGGGCCGCGACCGCCCTGAGGATCTTCTCCCGTATCTCGTAGAGCGCCTGGTACCGGTGGGCGTACTGTTCGTCCGGGACGGACTCAAAGATGGTCAGGAACTGCCCGCCGCACTCTCCCATCAGGTCGCGGTCGGAGAGGACCTGGATGAACAGATCGGTGCACTGTTCGTCCGGTTCCGCTTTTTTGTGCAGGAGGAGGTCCATCTTTTCCTGGTCCATGATGGCTGTGAATGCAGCAAAACGGTTCACCATGTCCCGGTCTGATGCGACCTGCCGGTAGAGTTCTTCCAGCGTAGCCTCGTACGCCACTCTCCCGTAAAACGAAAAACCCCGGTTGAGGGAGAGAAACTCGGGCGGCTCCCGGGACGGGATCACGATTTCCTGCTCTGCGTGCTCCACCCGCACGGTAATGTCAGCAATTTCCTTCCCGACAGCGTCAGTGAGCGCCAGCCGGAACGGGAAGATCCATGGGTTCTTCCCGCCATTCCCGGTCTGGCTGAGATGGAGGGTCTCCAGCTTCCGTTCATTGTTATAGGCCGCCCGTACGGAGAGGTTCGGGAATCCGGTCCGCCGGAGCCACCCCTCCGCCATGGCGCTGAAGTTCTGGCCAGCCACCTCCTCCATCGCACGGATCCACTGCGCCCGGGTTGCGTTCCCGTGCCTATAGGTGCGGTGGTAAAGGTCGAGGCCCTGCACGAATTTCTCACTGCCCATCAGGATCTCGATCATCCGCACGAACTCCGGGCCCTTCATGTATGTGATATCGGTGATCAGCTCGTTGGGGTCGTTGAACCCCTCCGGCTCTATAGGCATCGATGCCGCACCGCTGTCCAGCGCGAGCGTCCCGCTCCCAGGGGCAAGCAGCGCAAGCACGGCCTGAAGCCGCGAGTAATTCTTCCCGAAATGGAACGCATGGTACTCCCGCTCGATATGGACCGTGACCGCCTCGTTGAGCCAGATCTCGAAGGGTGAACACCCGGTAACCTCAGAACCGTTCAGGTTATGATAGAACTCGTGCACCTTGACCCGGGCCATGTATTCGAAGGCGGGGTCGGTCATCGCGGGAAACGGCATTATCCGGTTGGTGGTGATCGTCGTGTTGCCGACGTTTTCCATGCCGCCGTAATCGGAGTTCTGCATCCCGATCTCCCGGTAGACCGCCCCGGTATACGTGTAGCCCGGCACCACCTGTTGTGCGAGTCCCGACAACTCCAGCCGGATCCCGGCCAGCTGTGGGGAACCCGTATCCGCCTTTTTCAGCCGGTCCCGTTCGGCCATGAGCGTATAGATCCGGTTGCGGACCTCCGGCTGATCGTACCGGCCCGGGCCGGTAAAGAGGTGCACCCATAAAACCGCGTCGTGCAGGATATCCAGCGCCCGCTCCGCGCGATCGGGGTCGGCTCCCGGCGGGACGAGGAGTTCCAGCCAGAAACTCCGCCCGTCCGGGTACTCGCAGTCCCGCCGGAACGTCGCATACGTGCCGCAGCCAAGGAAGAGGAGGTACGGCGCCATCGGGGTCACCGCATTCTGGTACCGGACACGCACCCGTCCCGGCCCGGCCGGTTCCCGCCCGCCAACGGGGTCTCCGTTGGTGATGATATTCGTGTACCGTTCATCCGCAATGACGGTCGTGGTAAACGTGCACTTGGCGGTCATGTCGTCGATGCAGGGTACCAGCCGCTGGAACCCCCACTGCTGGCACTGGGTGATCTGTTGCGGAGGGGCGCCCGGCGGGGTCTCGTCATAATACAGCCCTTCCAGGATGTTTTTTGTTGGCCGGCATGTCGTGACGGTGTGGATGGAGAACCGGGTCCGTGGCGGGACCGGTTCCATGAAGGTGATCTGGAGGAGGCTTGCCTGCGCATCGTACCGGTACGAGCACTCCCGCTCCGCGCATTCCACTGATGTGACCTCGAGGTTCTTTGCATTCAGAACCAGCTCCTGCAGAGGCCGGTCGCGGGACTCAGCAGTAAGGACGGATGTGACATTCGTGAAATCGTCATGGACATCGAACGTGAGGTCCATATGAATGACCCGAACCGGGATCTCGCCAAAGTCGGAAGGGTAGAAACGGAAGAGGCGCTCTGTCATATTTCCCCTTTTCATCAGTCTATTTCTTTCTCTTAAACGCTTTGCGACCCCACCAAGCCGGGCTGGCTCACCGGATATTTCCCGGATTATTCCAAAAAATCCCATTTATACCGAAATTTTTTTACAGCCTGTGAAGTTTCCGTAATGGAAATCCTTATAATCGGCACCCACAATGCAACCAAACATTATAATTATAGAGAATATTTTTATTTAATGCCAGTTCTGACGCTCTACTCAGAATGGTTCTGGGTCTACTGGGCGGCCCTGTTCAGTTTTGGCTGTGGCATTTTTGCGGGAGGTATACTTGCCGATCTTATCTTCAATATGTACTTCAGAATTGACGAGGCGCAATCGGAGGATTATTCTGAGGCCGAATACCAGAAAGACTGCCGGAACAGGTTACTGCTGATTCTGTTCATCGTGGGCATCATCGTCGTGCTGCTGATGTTGGCAATGATCGTGAACAGGGGCAATGCAGGCTGATTTCCAGATCCTTACCCGCTCATTTTGCAGCGTTCATAACGAGGGTCCGTTCTGTCTCACGGTCATGGATCCCGTGGAACCAGAATGCGCAATATCCATGGCGGATACTATAGATAAAAACGGTCATACATCCCAAAACGGAGGGTATTCCGGCAGCTTGAGCCAGATTGCCACTGATATCAGAGAGTCAGATCCTGCCTCCCCCATGGCAAAAAACCGGGTATGCTCATAATACCTGCCCGCAGATCAACACCGGGGACATGAAGAGCAGGAGCACGCCGAAGATGTACCTGATCTGGTTCTCGTTGGCCCGGGCCGCCACGACCGTTCCGAGGGATGCCCCGATCACTGCACCGATGCCATACACGATCGCGAAGGGCAGCGAGATCTGGCCGAACGCGGCATGGGATACCGTGCCGGCAAGGGTGGTGGCAATGCCGGTGAACATGGAAGTCGCCACCGCGTAATGCACCGGCACGCCGATAGTGGCAAGCGCCGGTACAAAGATCATTCCGCCATTTGTGCCGGTGATGCCACTCACGAGGCCGCCGACCGCTCCCCATATAATGAGATGCACATAGGGGATACTGGTGATCGGCTGGGTTCCCTGCGACGGGACTGCTGCCGAAAGGATAAACGACGGCCCCCACCGGATCTCACCGAGGAACCGGAATGCCGGGATCAGCATCTGGAGGGCTATCAGGATCAGGATGCACGAGAAGATCGCGACAAGGATCCGGGCGTCAATATAATGGGAGATCACCGAGCCGATGACCGAAAAGAGAACCGCCGGCGGGATCAGGATCAGCGCGATTTTATACAGGATCCTGCCCTGCCGCCAGTACCAGAACGAGGCGGAAAAAGATGAGAAGATCATAACGGCAAGGCTTGTCCCCATCGCCGTTTTGACATCGAGATGGAAGAGGAGGGTGAGGGTGGGGACAAAAAAGAAACCACCGCCCAGGCCGATGACCGCGGCCACAATGCCGATGCCCAGCGCGATGATGCCCGCGACGATATATTCGAACACCGGAATCCTCAGGTATACAAATTCGGACGGGATATGATAATGATACCGGTTTTATCCAGAATTTTGGGCAGGCGCCCCGGAATGAGGTTATTCATCGGCACCTCCCGCCCCCTCACGGTCCTGCTCCTCCCTGCTGCCGGAGACTCACCGCCAGCCGGAGCGAACTGTTCACCATGCTCTCGAGGTCCTCCTGCGTGTACCGGTTCCTCTGGATCTGGTCCCAGTCTTTTGTCGTGTCCTCGTCGTTCTCCCCGACCCATGACGCGATAGAGACCTCAGGGCTGGAAAACCCCAGCCATGCAAAGAAGTTCAGGAGGTTTCCCGCCACATGCTGCATCCCGTCGACATGGCCGATGATGACAAATCCGATCACCTTGTTCCTGATCATCCGGTTGCCGAACCACGAGTACTGGTTCTCGATGCAGTTCATCCGTTCCACGAACTTCTGGACCAGTGCCGAATGGTTGTTCCATCTTATCGGCGTGGCAAGGAAGAGGATGTCGGTCGCGAGCACGGCATCGTAGACCACCTGCATCTGGTCGTCCTCGTACTTCAGCGAGGACTGGCAGGGATAGGTGCAGTACCCGGGGTTCTCCGAATAGTTCCCTTCGCAGTCATAGATCTTCAGGTCCTTGAGTCGCAGAAACGTTGTCTTGCATCCCGCTGCCCTGGACCGGTCGAGCGCCTGAAGCAGGAGCCGCTCGGACTTGGACATCCCGGGCTGCTGCCGGCTCGAACCTGATATCCCGAGCACCCTGATCCCCTGCACCTGTGCAGCTTCCGGCGGCGGGATCATCTCAACGCCATATTTCCGTCCGACAATGGGAGCTGGCATAAGTTATAATATCACCCCCCGAAATATGGATTTGTTCCTTGTAACGGGGGATACGCCATGGTGGATAAATTCGTGGAAATGATGGAAAGGATGCAGAAGATGAGCCAGGCGGAGATCGACGAGCAGATGGAAAAGAGCAGGACCATCTGCGTCTGTGGGAAGTGTCCGACTTACACTGCCTGCATGAAGGAAAAGAACGAGCTCCTCTACTGCGCCACCGGCAAAAGTGCCTGCCGGGAGGTCCCGAAGAGAGGCTGCATCTGCCTAACCTGCCCGATCACGCGGGCGCTGGAACTCAAACATGCTTATTTCTGCGTGAGCGGGTCGGAACGCGAGCTGCGGAAGATGTAAGGTTCTTTTTTTGAGACTGGCGACAATCGAAAATCCCTGAATGAGAGATTACACCAGCAGTGGCATCATGCTCGCTGACCCAGACGAGTACGCCATCGTGGTACTAGTGTCATCTGCGGACGGCAGGAAGATATCGCGATCCCTCGTCTCCTGTTGGTGGCATATATAACCCTGCTCCCGTTCTGCACCACGTTTCAACCGTCAGGTTAAACGGTTCGCCATCATCTTTTCAACGGTGAAATCCGGGTATTTTCAGAATATATATTACACGCAGGGCAAGGGTTGATTGCGACCCGAAAGGGTCTTAGCACACACAATGGACGTGATGATACCTATGAAGATCAGAACACTCCTCATACCCTGCATATGCGCCGTGCTTCTCTTTGCACTGGTGCTCCCCGCCAGTGCGGATGATTCCGCACCGGCAATTGTACAGCCGACCGCTACGGTAACCATGGCGAGCCCGCCCGCGTTCGATCCGGTCGGATCGATCCTGGGCATATTCGGACTCCGGCAGGATATCCACGCGACACAGGCCGAAGACCGGAACCTCTCGCAGGACATCCAGGCCAACCAGCAGGAGATCCACCAGAACTGGTGGGACAACGTCGACATCTTCAGCAACATCCTCAGCAACTGGGGCGTCATCCACACCGACCAGCAGGCCGATCTTGCAAACCGGTCGGCAAACCTTGCGGACCGCCAAGACATCCAGTCGGACCGCGTGGATATGAAGAACGACCCGGGCAACCGGAGCGCTTACCAAGAACAGATAGCAACGGAGAAAGCCGATATCCAGCAGAACCTGCAGGATATCAATGCGACCCACGGTCAGATCCAGGATGAGCGGGATGCCAACCATCAGGACTGGGCCACCATGAGCCAGAACTGGCAGCAGGACCAGACCCTCCGGCAGGAGGACAATGCCACGCACCAGCAGATCCAAGACAACCGTGAACAGATTCGCGACGACCGGCAACAGATCCGGAACGACCGGGGGAGTGCCGGCTCAACCGGTTCTTCCTGATCCCTCGTTCCACGCGTCGGTCTGATGATGAGACCGGACTGGTATGTCTGTGGTTGGTTCGAATTATAAGACCATGAAGTATACTTCGACAACTATAAACACACCGGCCCTTGGAACATAAAATTATATTATATAGTCGTTGGAAATACGGTTCTTAGTATAACGAAAAAGGAGAGAAGAGCATGAGACCACGAACGAGAGATCTGCTCACTGGCTTGTTTGTACTTTCCCTGATCGCAATCGCCGTCCCGGCGGTTGGCGCATCGGGTTCCGGCCAGTCATGGGCAGACAATCCCGAGCACATAGCAGCGATGCAGGCGTTCACCGCCTATTCCGGTCAACTGTTCAAGGATAAGATGGACGGGGCTATCCAGTACATCGGCACCCTGAACGGCTCGGTCAGTACCAGCAGCCTGCAGGCTGATGAACAGCAGTTCCTCGCAACGGTTGCCTCGGTCCAGTCCATGAGCACCAGCGATGCCATAACGCAGGCATGGGGCACCATGAAGGACCAGATCGCGCAGTTCCGCACGGATCTTAAAACAGCGCTTACCGCTGGCAAAGGATCTGAGACTGCCCTTGCGGCAGCGGTCAACGCCTTGGTAAGTGCGGACCAGACCAACATCCAGAGCCTCGACAACACGTACTGGACAGCCCGCGAGACCTCCCGGCTCGATGAATTCAGCTATAATGATGGCCGACGGACGGGTATCATCGCGAACCTGACGGCAAAGGGGGTCGATGCAGGACCGGCGCAGGCCATCGAGACGCAGATCCAGGCTCTCCAGCCCACGCTCAAGTCCGATCTCGACGCCCGGAATGATGGGGAGCTGATGCAGGTGAACAGCCAGCTCGATGCGCTCAACCAGCAGCTGGCAACAGAGGTTGAGAGTCTGGCCTGGCAGTTCCGGGAGACCAACCGGCTCGCCCAGTTCGACAACACGACGACCCGGATGCAGGACCGGCTGGCAAACCTCACGGCACGAAACCTGGATGTCTCCAGTGCGCAGAGCATACTTTCCCAGATCCTCAGTATCCAGCCGCAGCTGCAGACCGCTCTGGAGAACCACGATGAGGCTGGTCTCAAGAGTATAAACCAGCAGATTGTCTCTCTTGACCAGCAGTACAACCAGGCCCTCCGTGCGATTCTGTCCCAGGCGCGGACAGAGACAAACCGGACTGCCATGGGTCGAAGAGCGAACCAGAGCTCCGTCTCATTAAATTATGGTGCCAGAATGAACCAGAGTGGAGCCCAATGACAAGGCTTCTCAGGAACTACAGAGGGTTGAAGGGTGATAAATGATGAATCGAAAGGTAATGGTAACAGGATGTCTGGTCCTGTGCCTGGTCGCCGTCATGTTCATGGCCGGGTGCACGTCACAGAGCCAGGGGAATGCGCCTCCGCAGACTACAGCACAGGCACCGGCAGTCACTACGCCGCAGGTCACTCCTGCCGCAGTGGTATCACCGGCGGCTGCGGACCAGGGACTGGTCTCCGATGAAGCGGCAGACATCGCCGCCCAGGCCGATGCCTACAACGCGACGGCGGGAATGAATTCCACACCGGACAGTACCGACTTCGGCGACATCATGCCGTGACGGGCTGTCTGGATCCATCCAAATTTTTTTGTTGCATAAGAGCTCTGTCGGGCAGTTCCGGGAAACGGGAGCTGAAGCGGGCTCGTACCGGGAAAAATGGCAGGCTGAGGTTATTGTCCGCTGTTTCCCGTTACCAGAGCCTGCGGAGAACGACCGCAACACCAAGAGCGGTGATACCAAGCGCCTCTGGCAGAGGGGTATATGTCGTTGTTACCTGAAGTGCCGGGGATGCCGGTGCCGCGGTTGATACGCTAGCGGTTGTCGTGACTACGGTGGTGGTAAGATTCGCCGGAGGCGGTGGGGTCATACTGGTGACTGCTATTGGTGCGACACTGGTCGAGGCGGTGAGACTGCCGGCGGGAACGACCGTGAAGGTGCCGGTTGCGGTTACGGTCTGGAGAACCCCGGAGACCGTCACAGTGTATTGATCGGGGGTGAATTCCGAGGAGTCAACAGGATAGGACCAGCTGTTGGCGGTACCGGTGCCGGGCATCACCTTGACCATCCCGCTCATACCGGAAAATCCGGCCGGCTGCATCTTTGATGTCGGCAGGAACGATGACGAGGTGATCTCGACCAGCAGGTCATTGCCAACGGCAAGATTGGTCTGGCCGTTGATGGTAAATGTATCCCCCACTTGTACCGTCCCGATGGGATTGATCATCACGTTGGGATTGCTGATGTAAAAGGAGACGGTCGTGAACGTATCGTCAACATTCTGGCTACTGATCGCATTGATCAGCGCGGTTGCAGAAGACGGGCTCTGGAGGCTCCCGCTGCCCGTGAGCTGGAAGATGGTCTGTCCGCTCTGGAGGTTGATGACACTCCCGGTCCCAGCATCATAGATGATATCGAACCGGCCGTTCATCATTGGGTGCTGGACCACTACGAAATATGCACCAGGTGCAAGATTTGCCGTATCCGCCCGCTCGAGGATGTATTGGTATGTCCCGTCGTTATTGACCGACACGGTCGTGACTTTAACAAAATTTGGGCCGATAAACCAGATCTGGAGGCCGACCTGAGGTTGGCCGGTCGCGATTCCCTGGATATATACCGGGTCACCCTGGGCAATAACCGCAGTTGTTGAATTCCCGGGAGTCAGCGTGATTGCCGATGCTCCGGGAACACAGATGACAAGGCAGAGCACGACAAGGCAGAGCCCGGGAAAAAGAGATCTCGTATATGATATTGGCGTCATGGCACGTCGCCCCTTATCTACTTAGTTGTAATGTAAAATGACATCGTATCTTCTTTTAAGTTATCTTAAATGAGGTCATGGTTGTTTCCAACCACAAAATATGCATTCCCATTTTGGATCGCTAACTTGTCTCATCATTGCATTTTTACAATCAGGACTTTGTAATGATACTTTGTATTACTGTTCTTTTATCAATGAACAAATCATCAAAATTCCTCCGATGAATAACCACAATATTAGGATTGTTATTAATATCTGCGTGCCGATACTTATATAACATTTTTATATTATTCGGAATGGTTTCAGATGACGGGTCATCGCGGGGAAAATTATAGGCACAAAGGTGAGTATCGATGTTTATACTGTAACGTTCTTTGTAGTAGTTTAATGACAAGAGAAACGCACCAAAAATTTTGCAACAAGAACCCCCACAACGCTTAGAAGTGCGGGCACCGCAACAGTCCTGATTCAGCGTGCCCCCACCTGCGGATAAAGGCCAATCTGGTTTCCACCCATATTCGTATATTCCGTATTACAGACCGGACTATAATTCACGGGTACAGCATAATGATTTTTAAATGATCACTCAGCCGCTGTTCCCTTCGGCGTTCTCTTTTTCAGGCCGGTACATAATTCTTTTGCGATGCTGATGATGGCACACTGATTATCAAAGAACCATGCACATTCTTTCCCGTTACAGGCGACTTCGATGAGCAACCCCTCCGTATTGACTGCCGTTCCGAATTTCAGGGGGCAGGATTTCTGCGATGGCATAAAGAAGAGTCAGTTTTGACATAATGAAACTTTCTTACGGGACGTTACCTGTGATATAAATTAACATCGTGACCTTCGGGGCAGGAATAGATAACTAATTCTTTTAAAATTAGCATATATATCGTTGTTTGAAGATAGCATGACGCAAAAGAGGCATAACTTAACGACGATGGTTGTCTTCATTACACTTGTGGAGGGACTGGCTATATATATCAATATGGTAGCGCATCCAGACCGTCAGCCTTCCCTGACAGTAGTCATAGTCATTCTTTTTGCCATCGTAAGCGGACTCGTGGTTTGGTATACGACCAGGGTCCGTGGCATGATATTCACCTGACGAATGCCAGGTCATAATTTCAGAATCAATTGACCTTAAAAAAATATTGAGCCAGGCTCGGGGTGAAATTAACAGGGTCATGATGTCCCTTTACACGACAGATACCTTTAAAGAAATTGTCGTGTCCGGCTAAATTATCCCATAACAGCCGATAGCAACGTTATTCCCGTCTCTTCATCCTCTTTCTCATATTCTCACTGCGTCGCTGTGAGGGTGTGACAGTTTTACCGTTACCGCTCGTTGACTGTTTTGCTTTGTTTGCCCTCTCTTCAAGTTTCTTCCTCAGGTCCTTGGTCATTCTCATTCTTCCCGTTCCTGTGTGCAACGTCAATCAGGTTGTCGGACTCATCATCAATCAGAGAGCGCGACATAGAAGTCAGGGAGCAAAAGGTGCCCAAACGCTCTGAAACATATTGCCACCAGATGAACATGGTATCCATGCGGTGCGAGAAGAAAAATCCGATGGATGAGCAGGCGGAGGATCCTAGTCACTTCAATACCGCCTTGGTTCCCTGCAAAGGATCGGCCTGCCCGCGATGGGAAGGTGGCGGGTGCATTCAATTTCAGGTACAGGATGAGTATAGCAGGGAGTGAATTTAGACAATCCCCAACACAACAAAGTCCCGCCATGCATTTCTGCCGGCGTTTCTCATAGGGTGATGCAGATTATATCTCTTAATCAAAAAGGGGTTGGGATATTCCCAGCAGCCGTCAGACCGCCGCCGTTCCCGCAGTCTGAACGGATCCCGTGCCGGTCGTTCCAGAGGACGTGAGCGGCTGGGCTGTCTGGTAGTAGCTGCTTATTGCCTGGTTCTTCTCGGTGCGGAACTGTTTCCAGAGTATCTTAAGCTGACTGTTGATCGTTTTTAAACCTGCCGTGTCATGGTTCTGGAGTGCGGTCTGGAGTTCTGAACGCATGCCGCTGATGGTAGAGAGTGTTGCCTGCATCTGCGTGGTGTCGATGTTGTACTGGTTCAGGATTCCGATAATGTTATTGGCATTCTGGACATGGTTGTCAAATTCCTGAAGCCTGTACTGCACATGGTTGTTCCAGAGTTCGGTCTTCAGTCCCTGATCGATGATCACATTTCCGTTTGTTCCCTACCCGGTCACCGGGGTGGCCCCTGCCGGGAGCGCGAGCATCCCGATGATGCAGAGCGCAAGGATCGTACCTTTCAGAAGGGTCTTTGAGTTCATGGTTCTCCTCCTTTTTGGTGCGGTGGTCTCTACGCACCCTGATCCATCCATCATTCCGGACCCTTATATATTGGCAAAATGAGGCCGGTTCCGGTCTTGAACATGTATGGGAACGGGTTAAACCGGGAGGTTTAAAGCGGGACCGAAGATAGTTCTCCTGTAGTACAGCTCCCGGTGCAGCGGTTGCAACCGGCAGTGATGGTTACCGCAATGCGAGGGTAACCGGTGGGTGCATTGCATTCTGCAGAGGGCCCGGAGTACAACCGAGAGTACATTTAAGCAATCACAAATACAAAACCCCGCCATTGCGTCTCTGCCGGCGTTGAGTATGGGGTTATAGGGAATTTCCCTATTATCGCAACCTTCTTCGTTCAGCATTACGACATAATATTATATTATGCCCAAAGCCCGTGATGTGTCCAATAAGGCTGTCAAACTTGCCGAAAAGGGCAGGTATGACGAGGCACTCGTTCTCGTAAACAAGGCAATCAAACTCGACGGAGACAACGCGGATGTGTGGTATAACAGCGGAACAATTCTTTTCAAGATGTGTAGGTACCGCGACGCCCTGAATTCCTTCGCACAGGTAACGGACATCGACCCTGGATTCACTGAGGCATGGTACAACAAAGGCATGGCACTCGTAAGTCTCGGAAAACACCTTGAAGCGATTCACGCATTTGACAAAGTACTGAAGATCGATCCGCGTGACCGACGGGCACGCGAACAACTGAATCGGGCACAGAAGAATGTTATGTCGTCGAGTAGTTTCTCCCCACGGTTTAAGGAGGGACAAACGAAGTTATCCAAGTGAGATATACGTTCCGCGCCATTGAACGGGAACCGGCCCTGATTTGCCGGAGCTTTTGTGTTTCTGAACTCACTTATTACCGCATGAACGGAACCAGAGCCTTTGTCTTTTTCCTGGATTCAGGGGATTCATCCGGAAATTCCCGTGCCATGAGCTTGTCTTCTGCGCCCATCGCCTTTGCGAATATTTCTGTCTTCCTTAACGAGGTTCCGGTGCATCTGCAGGATGTGGAAATACCTGACCCTGAAGTGTTCGGGTGTTATCATTTCCGATAAGTCCCGTTCATGCACCAGTACCGGTTATTCTGCGTTGCGAAAGCCCGGGCGAGCCGGAGAGTGGGGAATTAAAAAAGTGTTCAGATCATCATGGCATGGATGATCGTGACATTCTGGAGGGGGCGGTTATTTGAATCGGTCTGCACGTTCCCTATCGCTTCAACGACATTCATACCGTCGACAACGTTCCCGAAGACCGGGTAATGGCTGTCAAAGCCGGGCTGGAGGGCACTGTTGTTCACGAGATTGATAAAGAACTGGGATCCCCCGCTGTTGGGCTGCCCGGTGTTGGCCATGGCGACCGCGCCAAGGCTGTTCATTTCATTGGTTGGTTCGTCCGGGATCGTGTAGCCCGGCCCTCCCCTACCGGTACCGGTGGGGTCGCCGCCCTGGATCATAAAGCCGCTGATGACCCGGTGGAAGATGGTGCCATCATAGAAGCCTTTCTGCACGAGGGTCTCGAAGTTCCCGGCCGTGATCGGCATTTTGGGATCGAGAGCGATGGTGATGTTGCCCATCGTGGTCTCGAGCAGCACCTTCTTACCGGACAATGCTGATGTGGCTGCCATGTTCGTTGCCGTGACCGGTGCCGTGGTGGCCGCTGTCAGGGGTGCTGCCCCGGTTGTTGTTTCCGGTGCAGGAAGGATGGTGGTGGCCTGAGCCTGCGGGGTTCCTGCTGGTGCTGACTGGGTGCATCCCGCGCAGAGCACAAGTGCTGCTGCAAGGAGCCATAGGATACATAATTTCCAATCTGATGACATCTTAATTAATTCGGTACCGCAGGAAAATAGAGGTTACGGGGATTCCGGCCCCGTTGAACGTCCAATCGCAATCAGTCCGGCATTTCAATTTCTGATGAACAGATGAGCAGATATATCAATTTCCGGTCTTCGATGAATTCAGATACCGTAATTCGCCTTATAAACTTACTCGATTGGACAATCCGAGAGGCTGACGTGAGTATAACTTAATAAAGCTCACACTCCACCCTCCCAAGATCACCTTTATTTCCCTTAACATCAATAATTACAGACCCAAGCTTGATGCCCTTTTTATAAGGGACGGCATGGTGCAACTACTATGGCAGAAGTGGTCGAGGTTTTAGTACCCGGCGGAAAGGCTACCGCTGGTCCACCGCTTGGACCGGCGCTCGGACCACTCGGTATCAACGTGAAAGCGGTCGTTGACGAGATCAACCAGAAGACCAGCAGCTTCAACGGCATGCAGGTCCCGGTCAAGGTCGAGGTCGACGACAAGAAGAAATTCACGATCTCGGTGGGTGTCCCGCCGACGACAGCCCTCATCAAGAAAGAGGCTGGTATCGAGAAAGGTTCCGCAGAGCCCAACGTCAAAATGGCAGGAAACCTGCCATTCGAGGCCGCTGTCAAAATTGCCAACATGAAACTTGAAGGCATGCTCTCCTACGAGCTGAAGACCGCAGTAAAAGAGGTCGTCGGCACGTGCGTCAGTATAGGAGTAACCGTTGACGGCAAGCGTCCCAAGGACGTGCTCGCCGCAATTGCCGAGGGCAAGTACGACAGCGTTCTCGTGAAGAGATAGATCTGCAAAAACCATAGGAGATCGGAATGGTCCGGTCGCGAACTATGGAGGAATCTGATGGTTGATAGAACCAAAATTCTGGAAGCCGTGAAAACGGCGATTGAAAAAGCGCCAAAACGGAAATTCTCTGAGAGCATCGATATAACCATCAATCTCAAGAATATCGACATGGCGCAACCGAAAAATCGTATTGACGAGACGATTCTGCTCCCCAACGGCACCGGTGAGAAAATGGGCATCTGTGTCATCGGCAAAGGAGACATCGTCACGCAGGCAAAGGATGCCAAGGTTGATCTGATTCTCGGTCCTGAAGAAGTTGAGCGGCTTGGCGGCGCACCCCGCGAGGCACGGAAGATCGCAAGCACTTACCAGTACTTCCTTGCCGAGACGGCGGTCATGCCGCAGGTCGGTCGGTTCCTGGGCCCCCGGCTCGGTCCGCGGGGCAGGATGCCGATGCCGATTACGGGGCAGACCGACATCCGCCCGATTGTCGAGCGTCTCCGGAGCTCGGTGAAGATCCGCACCAAGGACCGTACGGTCTTCTCGACAAAAGTCGGTGCGACAACGATGAAACCCGAACAGGTCGCCGAGAATATCGACGCAGTCGTCAAAAGGGTCGAATCCGTCCTCGAACAGGGTCACCTGAACGTCCGGTCGATCTACGTGAAGACCACGATGGGTCCGCCCGTGAGGCTGGTATAATGGCGTTGTATACCCACCACCTGCCCGCATGGAAGAAGGACGAGGTCGCGGAGATCAAAAAGCAGGCCAAGGAGTACACGCTGATCGGGCTTGTCGACATGTATGGCATTCCCGCCCGGCAGGTGCAGCAGATCCGCCGCAACCTGCGGGGCACGGCAGTTATCAAGGTGACGCGGAATACCCTGATCCGGCACGCCCTCGACGAGATCGGCGGGGATGCCAAGGAGCTGGCCAAATATATCTCCGGCCATTCAGCGATGATCTTCACCAACGACAACCCGTTCCGGCTCTACAAGCAGCTCGAGAAGACCAAGACGAAGATGGCGGCAAAGCCCGGCGAGACGGCGCCCGAGGACATCGTTGTCGAGAAGGGGCCGACGAACTTCAAGCCAGGCCCGATTGTCGGCGAGCTCCAGCAGGCCGGTATCCCGGCAGCGATCGAGGCCGGCAAGGTCAGGATCCGCGAGACAAAGACGATCGTCAAGAAAGGTGCGGTCATCTCGGCAAAAGTCGCTGAGGTGCTCATCAAGCTGGACATCAGGCCCATGGACGTGGGCCTTGCCCTGCAGGTGGCATTCCATGACGGCAGCATCTACGAGCCGTCCGTGCTCGCCATCGATGAAGCGGCAATCCTCGGACAGATCCAGCTCGCGGGCCGGCAGGCGTTTAACCTCTCGGTGAACGTGGCGATCCCGACAAAGGAGACGATGGCGCCAATCCTGACCAAGGCGGTCAGGGAGGCACGCGGCCTCGCGGTCGAGGCGGCGATCTACGAAAAAGATGTCGTCGATGCGATTATTGGTAAAGCGTACAGAGAAGGCCAGGCAATCAAAAGCCTGGTAAAATAAGTTTGAAACTGAGGTGAAAAAGATGGAGTATATCTATGCAGCACTTCTCCTGCACAAGGCAGGCAAGAAGGTCGATGAGAATGGAGTCAAGGCAGTCCTTACTGCCGCTGGTGTCGCCGCTGACGAATCCCGGATCAAGGCACTCATTGCCGCTCTCGATGGCGTGAACATCGAGGAGGCAATCAGCAAGGCCGCAGCAGCACCGGTCGCCGCCGCCCCCGCAGCAGCCCACGCCGCTGCCGCAGCACCCGCCAAGGAAGAGAAGAAGGAAGAGCACAAGAAGGAAGACGAAGAGAGCGGCATGGCAGGGCTCGGTGCCCTGTTCGGATAAACGCTCTTTTTTCGTATCCGCGATCCGTTCGCGTTCGTTTTTTTCCGGCCCCGGCTGCAGACATCCTGACGGCCACATGCCGGTTCATCTAACCTGCAGGTTCGATGATTATCCTGGCATTGGTACTTCTCCAACTACCCCTATTTTGCCAATATATCACGCGCCACTTCCAACTCCCGGATATCCCTGCTGAGCCGGCCGTGTATCCGGTCGATTCTAATATGCTGACGGAATCCCGCGTAATAAATAGGCGCAGTGCACCCGGTCATTAACGTGTGCTGCATATATCCGGCCATATGCGGGAATTCCGCAGGAGAAAATATCAGCCTGTTGGAAAAACTGGATGAACCGGGCAGGATTATCCCGGTGCGTGACGCGGAAACGCCACCTGCGGCCGCCTGATAATAAAAGACGCATCAAGGTTCCTTGCCATTCTCGCAGCGAGATTGGCCGGGATGCCCAGTGCCATGATACCGGGTGGCAGGGAATGGTTCTGGGTCGGATCCTGCGGGCCCATGAACGCGGTGTTTTCCGGCGTGTTCTTCGCAAGGCCCGCCGGGAACGTGATATAGGTCGAACAGGCCGAGCCCCACGGGACAATGACGGGCGAGAACGGATCGTCCCGGTCGAAGTGGACAAGCGCCGCCATGTTCCGGATCTGCTCGGCAGTGCCGAAGCAGCAAAGTGACCTTATGGCGGGTTCGGCATCAGGAAGGGTCTCGCAAGCCTGCACGACAAGATATCTGCCTGGTGGGGTGATCGGGCCTGCCACCACCGTGCAGCGCTCGACGAGATCCGGCCCTGCTTTCAGGAATTCAGCCGCCCCACCGCGGATATCGCTCCTGCCGGTTGATACGAAATACTTGATATCATCGGGCACGGGAATGAACCCTACGTGATAGAGGCCGCCGGGGCAGCAGCCCTCCCGGGCGTCCGCGCTCACGTAGAGTGCCGATACATCTTTTTCCGCTGCCATGCGGTACAACGAAACAGCAAAGCACCGGTTTACATCAGAAAGATGGACAATGCCGGCCGGCAGCCGTTCAGCACCGTACACCGCCAGCGGCCGGGCCGGGAGCCTGAATGCCGACGCAAGCCGCTGCCCGACCTCCCTGAACGATAATCCTGTCATCTGCAATCACCTCATCCAGGGGCAAGACGCAGGTTGTTTTGACCCCGGGCACAATCACCTATCCGGGAGACCGGTGCTTAATAGTTCCTCTCATCGGCCGCCCTTCCGGCAGTGCGCAGGAACGTCACAAAAACGGATCGGAGGCCGGTGCAGATAATCACCACGACTGCGATGCATCCGGATGCCCGCAACGGGATTACAAACGCAAAAGATCGCCGCCGGATATCCAACCGCGGATGTTACCGATCATCGCGCTGTAGCTCCCGGAGGATAGCAAAGAGAATATCGTCCGGGACCCGGACATCCCCGCTGGCACCGGTGGCGGCCACCCAGTTATTGAGTGCGGTTGCTGCCATAAGCCCCCCTACAGTATCCCGTGCGCATGCAGCAATCTTATGCGCGACCAGCTCACGGTTCCTGATCCGGATCTGGTAGACGGATTCGATCATCTGGAGCTGCGCAGAGACGATCTCCAGAAGCGTCCTCTCTTCCACGATCGAGGAACTGGTCTGAAGCAGGGTACGATAATACCGGCACGCCTCCTCGCTGTGGCAGACGAAGACGACCGTTTCGATCGAGGGGTGATCTGCGAGGAACTCGCTGACAATCCGGACGGCAATTTTTGCTGCCCGTTCCACGGGAAACCCGTAGGCGCCGGTGCTGATGGCAGGAAACGCGATACTCCGCACTCCGCTTAGTTCCGCAAGGAGAAGGGAGTTGTGGTAACAGGAGGCGAGCAGATCGTCTTCGCCGGCATTTCCGCCATGCCAGACAGGACCGACGGTGTGGATGACAAACGGGGCAGGGAGATTGTAGCCCCGCGTAATCTTCGCCTCGCCGGTCCTGCACCCGTTGAGCAGCCGGCATTCTTCGCGGAGCCCGGGTCCTGCCGCCCGGTGAATTGCGCCGTCAACTCCGCCGCCACCAAGGAGCGACGGGTTTGCCGCATTCACGATTGCGTCGACCTGCTGCTGCGTGATGTCCCCGGGAACAACCGTGATCCGATCCATCGTGGAAGAGGGCATCATAGAAAGGGTGGCCGGCAGGACTAAAAAGGTTCGTGTGCCGGGAAACCGGGTCCGGTCGATCAGACCGGCACGCCAACGTAGATGTTATGTTTCGTCGCCACGATCTTCACCCTGACCTGCCCGGATGCATTCGGGCAGTTGAAGACAGAAACAACACGGTTGCGGGCGACGCCCAGCATCTCCCCCCGGATCCAGCCCGGCGCACGGATCTCGACAGTCGCCCTCTCCCCCTTTTTAAAAACACGGGGGAGCATCGGTCGCCGTACCGTGCCAAAGTCCCTCTCCGCATCCAGCCTGAGGCCGAGGCCGGACTCTTTCTCCCATGCCGGGATGCTCCGGTTGAAGAACTGCCACCAGGTCTGGGCTTTCACACCCTTTGGCGTCCGGCCGTACCGGTAGTGTTCGAATTTCTGGATGCCGAGGGGGGGAAACCGTTTCCCCGCACCGATCTCCTGCGCAAACCGGATCAGCGCCGGGATCTCGGCATCGTTGATCCCCGGGACGTAGACCGGTGCGATGAGGAGGTCCATGGGGCTCTTTGCGATATCCCGTGCCATGTTTTTCACCTGCCCGACATCGTACCAGTCCACACCGGCAAGCTCGCGGGCGAGCGCCGGGTCAAGCGCGTGCAGCGAGAGGTTGATCCGGTCGAGCCCGGCCGATGCGAGCGCCGCGATCTTCTCCGGATCGAGGAGGGTCCCGTTCGTCTGGAGCGATACCGTGCTGACCTCATCGATCCCTTTCAGCGCGGCGACCAGTTCCGGGAGCCGGCGGTACATGAGCGGTTCGCCCGGGGAATCGATGTGGCACTCCACTCCCGGTCCCTTGAAGGGCGCGATCTCCTCAACCGCCGAGAGCAGGTATTCAAGCTCGACCTCATAGCTTGTTGCACGTGTCTTCGACTGCGGCCCGGCATCGACCGAGCAGAACGGGCAGTTCAGGTTGCAGCCGCAGCTGGGGCGCACCTGCAAAAGGCTGGTGCCCCGGTCTATGATGCCAAAATAGAGCGACCCGACGAGAGGGATTCCCGACCCGGCCCGGATCTGCACGTGCGTCATACGGAATCAGAACGTACGTCCGGTTCCGGTCAGGACCGGTCCGTCCGGAGCCGGCAGCCCTGCCATTTCCCCCGGTAGATGACCGGACGGGGGTCTTCCATCTGGGGGAGCAGGAATTCAAATGCGATCTTATCCACCGGTTTTCTCCCCCGGCCCCGGCAGTATGTGGCAAAAGTGTCATACATCATATCGAGGGGGATGCATCCTTTTGGGTCCGCGACCAGCATCTTCTGGTGGAACTCCCAGATGCCTTCAAACTCAATGTCTTCATCCACGAGAGGCCGCATGAATTCCCGGTCGACCTCTGCGGCCGCCTCCTGTTCCTTCGCGACCTGCACAAGCCCACGGAAGTAATCCTGCACCATCGCAAGCCCCTGCCGGAGCTCGACGAGTTCGTTCTCCAGGCCCTGAATCTTCTTCTCCTGTTCCTGAATCAAGTCCAATGGATCCATCGCAGATGATCTCATTTTTGTGTTGTTACAGGATAAAATGGTCGTTTGGAAATTTTATCGCCGGCACCGGCATCTCTACTGCCGCTGCCTGTCAAGGGTTCCGGCAAACACGCACTGCCCGAAGGAGACAGACCCGTCACCCGGCGGGTACTCCGCATTGATGATGCAGGTAAGATGCGCATCCGCGATCTCCGACAGGATCGTCTCCCGTATCGTGTAGTTGGCCACCACACCTCCGCTGAGGGCGACAAGGTCCGTCCCCTCCCGTTGGGCCGCCCCGATTGCGAGGGCCGCGATCCCCCGTGCGAGGTTATGCTGGAACGAGGCGGCGATGTCCCGGATCGCCTGCCGGTCTCCTGACGGGGCGTCACGGAGCCGGGCCAGGGCCGCCTCCATCAGCGCACGGCTGGAGAGCGTCCGGCATCCGTCACGCATGGCAAAGACAAGATCCCAGTCATCCGCTGCCCCCCCGACTGCGGCCGCCTCCAGTTTCATGGCCGGTTCGCCGTCGTATGTGCGTTCCCGGCATACCCCGAGCAGGGCGGCAGCGGCATCAAGCACCCGCCCGGTACTGCTGGTCAGGGTTACGTTGAAGCCTGTCGTCACCTGCTTCCCGAGCACCCCCAGTTCAACGTCTGACCATCCCCGTGCAGCAAGGAGGGCGGCAACCTCCGGCTCCGGCAGGATGCCGTAGAGCATCCGCTCCGGGAACCGGGTCGCGAGATCACCGCCCGGCATCGCGACCGGTTCGAGATGGGCGACCCGGGTGAGATCCGGCACCTGCCCGGAGAAGACTTCCCCCCCCCAGACCGTGCCGTCGTCCCCGTATCCCACGCCATCTATCGCGATCCCGACGCAGGGGGCAGTTGTGGTCGCGGCGATGTGCGCCCGGTGGTGCTGCACCGGCACGAGCTCGAGCCCGTGCTCCCCGGCGATCTCCCGGGCAAAACGGGTGGAGAGGAACTGGGGGTGGAGGTCGTGGGCGACCAGATCGAACTTCGCGCCAAGGAGCCGCTGGAGTTTTTCCACGGTCTCCTGCAGGTACTCCAGTGTCGCCGGGTTTCGGACGTTGCCGACGTGGGGAGAGGTGACCGTAAAACCGTTCTTGTAAATTGTCGCGTTCGCGTTCAGCTCCGGGCCCACGCCAAGGATACAGCGGCTGCCGAGATCGACTGCCGTCCGCCTGGGTGCAATCCCGCGCGAAAGCCGGATGATATAGCCGTCCCGGATGACCGAATCGTCGCACCGGTTCACGATGGCGCGGTTATGGGTCAGGAAGAAATCCGCGTCTCGCGAGAGCCGGGCCATCGCATGATCGATGCCGGTGATCATCGGGTAGCCGGGCATGTTGGCACTGGTCATGATCAGGAGCGGGTGGGCCAGGTACGAAAAGAGAAGATGGTGGAGGCCGGTGTAAGGAAGCATGCACCCGATGGTATGGAGGTTGCTGATCGCTGAATGGGCGGTCGGGTCTCGTTTCCTGAGCACGACAATCGGGTGGACCTGCCCCTCGAGAAGGAGCCGTTCCTCCCGCGAAACCCGGGCGATCCTGTCGATCGCATCCGGTCTTACCATCACCGCAAACGGCTGCTCAATCCGTCCCAGCCGGCGCTTCAGCTCATCGGCAGATTCCTCGATACATGCAAGGTGGAACCCGCCGACTCCCCGGATCGCGAGGATCCGGCCGGCGTCCAGGAGTGCTGCCGTCTCCCGGATCGGGTCGCAGCACGTGACCGGGTTGCCGAGGTTGTCCAGCATTTCGAGGACGGGGCCGCACGTGCTGCAGGCGATGGTCTGGGCGTGGTGGCGGCGGGACGCAGGGTCATTGTACTCGGCAGCACATGCCGGACACATGGGAAAATCCGCCATCGACGTGCGTTCGCGGTCATACGGGATCTCCCGGATGATGCTGTACCGGGGGCCGCAGTTCACGCAGGAGGTCGCCCAGTACCCCTCGTACCGCCCCCCCTTCCGGAATATGTCAGCAATGCAGGCATCGCAGATCGCGATGTCGGGCGGGATCATGCCGGTAAAAGAGCCGGTCCCGCTTTTGAGGATCACAAAACCGTCCGGGATTGTGGCCTCCGTGTCCAAGACGACGACGGAATCGATCCGGGAGAGGGGCGGACCGCGGGAGACGGCGGCCACAAAATCGTCAAAGCGCTCCCCCCGTGCGTAGATCTCCACTTCGCTGCCGAGATTTTTTACCGAGCCGGCGATCCCGAATTCACCGGCACGGGCATAGACAAAAGGGCGGAAGCCGACTCCCTGAACAATCCCACGAACGGTGATTCTGCCCTTTCTTTCCATAAATATGCCGCAAAAATTTATTGATTTATAATGCGATATAATTATAGGGTTTTTACAGTGCCGGGCCACATCAGAATTGTCAATGATCCTGTAGAGCTTGTTCCGCTCCTGATGACGTTCAACAACCCTTCGTTCAAGAAGGTGTATGAACTGCTGAGCAAGTCGTGGATGACCGAGGAAGAACTACAGTCGCAGGTCAGGGACAAGTCCCTGCCCGCCTGCCTCCAGGTACTCAAGAAGGGCAACCTCGTAGAGGAGCAGTGGCGGATGCCAAAACGCGGTGAAAAACCGCAGAAGGAATTCCGGGGCACCTACAATAAGTTCCGCGCGAATTTCCAGTGCAACCTGCAGGATCTCTCCGACATCCTGTATATCTCGCTCTCCAATGACGAGAACCTCCGCTCCGTGGTCGAGCAGATCGAGGCTGAACTTGGCAACGGTAACAGTTCCATCAACGACCTTTCCCGCAAATTCGGTGTCAGCCCGGTGTTCATCAGAGGGCTCGCCAAACGGATCCCCCATCTCGATGTGAAAGGGCAGGGACTGGTGCGTCTTGACACCGGACGCTAAGGATCCCCTCTATTCTGTCCTGCGCAGCAAGCGCGAGGTCTCCCGGTTACAGATCCTCGTCGAGATTGCCGAACACCAGCCGGCGGTCCGGCAGCAGGAGATCGCGGGAAAACTCGGGGTCACGCCACAGGCGATCTCCGAGTACATCCGCGAACTGGTGGACGAGGGCATGGTGTCGGCCATCGGCCGCGGCAATTACGAGGTCACCCGGGCCGGCATCGAGTGGGTGCTCGCAAACGCCGAGGCCCTTGAATCGTACGCCCGCCATATCCGGCGCGATATCATCCAGCAGGTCTCGGTCTGGACGGCAATCGCGGCAGAGGACCTGAAAAGCGGTGACGAGGTCGGGGTGTACATGAAAGGCGGCTTTCTCTATGCCGGCAAAAAGCCCCAGGCGGCGACCGGCTCGATCGTTGCCGATGCCAAAAAGGACGAGGATGTCGGTGTCGCCCGGTTAAACGGTATCATCGACCACCACGAGGGGGTCATCCATGTCTGCAAGGTGCCGCGGATCCAGCATGGCGGTTCCCGCCGGGTCCAGACAGGGAAGCTCAGGGAGATCGTCCAGAAAGCCGGTATGGTCGCGGCAGTCGGGCTGGAGGCATCCATCGCGCTCAGGGCGGCGGGCAGGAAGCCTGACATGTTCTTCGGCGCACGGGAAGGGGTGATCGAGGCGGCGTTCCACGGGATCGACTGTGTCATCGTAATCGTCGACGAAGAGTTCACGGACTTCCTAAAACGGCTGGAGAGCGTGGAGCTCGCCTACCTCATCCACGACCTGATCACCCCATGAAGATCATCGTCCAGCCGGCCAGGGGTGGCTACCGGCTTCTCTTTTACGACGGAAAGCACGTCCGTGGCTCCGGCATTGTCGAGATGACCGAAACGCCAAAAGGCCCCCGCCCGGTCAGGTACCGGCTCAGGTGGGGGGCAAAGAAAGAGTACCGTCACACACCTTCAAAGGACCTGATCGCCCAGCTCCGCGAGAGCGAGGTTCTCATGGTCCGGCCCGATCCCCTTTTCGAGTCGTTCCTCCACAGCTTCCAGATCCGCACGGGGATGGTGGATGCCTGCCGGATCTGCCTGCTCGACGACCGGTTCACGCCGCTCTCTGAGGAGAATTCCATCATCTTTGGCAAAGGTGAGAAGATCTGCCTTGAGTGCGGGCGGAGGGAGCTGCGGCGGGAGATCGCCCCGCTCGGGCGGATCGGGAAGGACACGATCCGGCACTTCGAGGAGTTGCTGGAAACGACCCGCAACCTCGACCGTGTGCTTGCTCTCATCCAGCCGGAGAAACTCTCGATGACGGCTGCACTCTTTGACACGATCGAAGCCCACCCGGTTATGGCCACGTCCCGGATCGAAGAGCTGCCCCTTCCCCGCGAATTTGTCGACGCCTCCGGTGTCGAGTCGCTCATGCCGGTGCAGCAGCTCGCCGTGGAAGCGGGTCTTCTGGACGGCCGCGACCTCCTCATCGTCGCGGCAACGGCAAGCGGCAAGACCTTCATCGGTGAGATGGCCGGCATCAGGAATTTTTTCGCGGGCCGGGGCCGGATGCTCTTCCTGGTCCCACTCGTTGCGCTCGCTAACCAGAAGTACGAGCGCTTTTCAGGGCGGTACGGGAAATTTGCAAAAACCGGCCTCCTGACCGGTGTTTCCCGGGTGAATCTCCCCCAGAACAGGAAGGCCGGTGACCGGAACCCGCAGGCACCGATCGTCGTCGGCACGTACGAGGGGGTGGACAACATGATCCGGTGCGGCCGGAAAATGCAGAACGTCGCCACCGTGGTAATCGACGAGGTGCAGATGCTCGAGGATCCTGACCGGGGGCACCGTCTTGACGGGCTCATTGCCCGGCTGAAGTATCTCGCCCCACAGGCACAGTTCCTGTACCTGTCCGCGACGATCGGGTCACCAAAGACGCTCGCGAAAAAACTGAACTGCCAGCTCGTCCGGTACGACGCCCGCCCGGTGGCGCTCGAACGTTACCTCCTCTTTGTCGGGCGCAAGCAGAAGATCCCGACCATAAAGCAGCTGACCACGGAAGAATACCGGCAGACGTCATCCAAAGGGTTCCGCGGCCAGACGATCATCTTCACGAATGCCCGGGCACGTTGCCACACCATCGCCGACGCGCTGGGCATGCGGGCAGCGGCATACCACGCCGGGCTCACCTCGCAGGAGCGCCGGGACGTGGAGACCCGCTTTGCGCAGGGGAAGATGATGGCGGTGGTCACGACGGCGGCACTGGGGGCGGGTGTCGATTTCCCGGCATCGCAGGTGATCTTCGATGCACTCGCCATGGGCCGGGACTGGCTCACCGTGCAGGAGTTCAGCCAGATGGCCGGCAGGGCAGGACGGCCGGATTTCCATGACAAGGGAAAGGTGGTGCTCCTTGCCGAACCCGGCGGCAGCTATTCGCGTGAGAACCCGTTTACCGAGGAAGAGGTGGCGATCCGGCTCCTCAGGGGCGGGATGGAGGAGGTCGCGCCCGTCCATGATCTCGAGCAGAGCTCGGAGGAATACGTGGCAAACGCTGTTGCCTGTGACGGCGATGAGGCGGATCTTGCCCGGATCAACGCGATAATGGTCGGGAGCATGGAACCGGTCCTGCCGGAACTGGTCAGCCACCGGCTCGTGCAGAAGAAAGGAACGAAGATCGAGCTCTCGCCCCTTGCCCGCGTGATGGCAGAACATTTTGTCGGCATCGGGCGCCTGCTGGAGATCGTCCGGCTGACCGGCACCATGGAAGACCCGCTCGATATCATCGCGGAACTGGAAAGCGAGGATCTCCAGAAGGAGACTGCCCCGGCATCGGGAAAAAAAAGCCACAACGACCGGGGAGAACGCCGGCATCAAAAGGGATGACACAAGGCATTCAATGCCCGGCATAAATACGATCCTGAGCCTGGTGATACCTGATACCGGTGACATGGTGGTCATCCTGCAGGAAATTACTAAATATCAGGAAACAGGAGATTATTATTCATGATCGTGAACGGTACCGGGGAAGAGGGGTTGAAAAGAGACCTTTGGTACCTGGCCAGTTCCCTGACCCGTGACGGCCTCATCCCCGAGAAGATCTTCGCAGCCCGGCGGGGCATCCGGTCGTGCACCCCTCCGCTGGAACTTCTTGTTCCCGCCCGGCAGGTCCTCATCGAGCGCCTACAGCGTGCGGTACCGCTGGAAAAGGGATGAACGGTTATTCCGGTTCCAAGTGTGCAATACAAATCCAGTGGTCGTAAAATGGATCGCTGGTGTTTTCCCGGATCTCAACAAGCCGGCCGGCGGCCTCTCCCCAACTCTTCACGATCTGCGCCTCCGTCCCGGTGCCGACCGTGATCAGCACCTCACCGGCGACTGCAAAGAACTCTGCGGCGATCTGCTGCCACATCTCCTGTGAAAACGTGTTGATCTCGCCCATCATGACCCCGATGCCCAGCGGTACACGGTCAAGATACGCGGATGCGATGGTCGCATCAAGGCACATCGTCTCTTCCGGCAGCAGCCGGTGAACTGCAAGGCCCCGGGCAAGCAGCGCCGGGTCGTTGTCGTACGATAACGGTGTGTACCCCTGTTCGCGGAGAACGAGGGAACCCACGCCGGAACCGCAGCAGCAGTCGATGCAGGGTTCACCGTTGCCACGTCCCCATGTGTCCGCGATCACCTCCGTGAGGATATCGTGCCGCGTCAGGTTGAGATCCTCGATTGCAGGAGAAACCCCGCAAAGCAGTTTTCCGGAAAAATACTCACGCACCGCCGCTGCCCAGACGGCCCGGTCATCCTGGAAGATCTCGCCGTTCACTTCCTCGAACCGATCTATCAGGGAAACGCTCGGGGGCCGGCAGAGAAATGAACCAGCGATCCAGCCGCCCGGTTCATGGAATGCAACCCCGACCGGTTCTTCATGTTCATCGAGGAGCAGGCGCCCTTCGTCCCACTCGCCGGTGGCAAGAAGGTCCGTGTAGACAGGATCGGTCAGCGCGGAGAACGAGGGCTCGATGAACGCTACATCCTCCACCTCGAGGATTTCAGCAGCGTTCATGGTTCGCGCTCGATACGCAGTCCGTGCGGGGCCTCGATGATCCCGTCGATCTTTGCCTCCTCATGCATCACGATGGATTTTGCAATAACGTCACCGAGGACATGGGCGCCTTTTTTCACGTAGACCGTGCTGCCACCTTCGATGTTGCCATGAACGCTGACACCACTGGCAATGCTGATCCGGTACCGTGCCCGCAGGCTGCCGAAGATGACGGAATCCTGCTGAACATCGATCGAACCGGCGCGGATATTGCCATGCAGCCGGCACCGTTTCCCGATCCTCATGGTGGAGGGCACGGCAAAGACCTTCATGTTCAGCCGCGATCTGGCGGGAATCATGAGCGGTACCTCCACCTTCTCCTCCTCTTCGGAAAAGAAGTCGTCGAGGATACGGTCGAGTTCCTTCTCGTTCTGGATCTGCAGGAGCGTCATAAGGTAGATAAGGATAAAAACGAGGACCGGCATCGGGTTCCGGATTTCGATCTCTCCTTTTGCCTCGAAACCTTCCCCGATCTCGACTTTCTCGCCGATATCGAGCGCTCCATTCACCACCAGCCGGCCGTTGATCTTTACGCCTTCACCGATGTACGCGTCCTGCTGGGCGATCACATCGCTCCCTATCTCGCAGAGGTTCCCAATCCGTGCATCGCCGTTTGCCCAGACATATTCGCGGATCTTCGTGGATTCTCCCACGAACACGTCCGAGCCCCGCAGCCCGTAATCGATCTGGCAGAACTCACCGATGACAATGTTCCGGTCGGTCTTGATGCTGTGCTCCTGCAGTTCCGTGCCATCCGGCAGGAGGCAGTGCTTATGCCAGTTTTTTACGGCCCCCTCTTTCATCAAATGCTCACACTATCCCTCATGCCCCGTACTTGTGTGCACGGTCGACCAGATCCAGCGCGATGGGCAGCAGCGCTGAGCCCGTGATCCGGTGCAGGCCGCCATGTGCGCAGGCACGCTCGTCAAACCGCGCGACATCATCCACTCGCACTCCATCGCCATGGATCAGTACCGGCACCGGGTCGGCACTGTGGTCCCTGATGCAACAGGGCGTGGAGTGGTCTGCGCAGACCACGATGAGGCAGTCCTCCAGATCGAGCAGCGGTGCGAGCACCGTATCGACCCGCTCTAAAAACGCCTTCTTCTGGAGAACGAGGCCGTCATGCCCGGACTCGTCCGCCCCCTTGATATTCACGAGCACGAAGTCCTTTGTGGTAAGTTCCTTTGCCGCTGCGGCGATCTTGCCCCCGATATTGCTGTCCTGTGAACCGGTGATGCCCAGTACCGGGACCCGGGCAAGACCAACCGCGCTCCCGATGCCGGTGATCAGGCTTGCGGCGGCGATCACGCTCCCGGAAAGCCCGTATTTCTTCTGGAAAGGTTCAAGGTGCCCCATCTCACCCGCACCCCGCAACAGCACCACGTTTGCCGGTTCGAGTCCCTGCTGCACCCGCTTTCTGTTTATCTCATGATCGGAAAGGATCTTCGTGGACTGCCGGATGAACTCGTTGCAGACCCGGGCCGTCTTTTCATCCTGTTCCGTCTGCCGGAGGGCGGTCACGGTGAGTGGGGCGCTGCCGTCTTTCTTCGGGTCGTTCGAGGTGACACAGTGCCCGAGTCCTTCGCCCCTGAGCGCGAGCGCCGCACGGTGGCCGGCGCCGGACCTGAACGTGAACTCTACACCGGAACCGGCGAGGTCCACCCCCTCCTGAATCACGGCAGAGAGCGCCGCAGTGTCGTGGATCCGTCCCGCCCGCCGGTCGATGACCAGCCCGGCCGGCGAGATGGTTGCATAATTGCACCGGAACCCGATCATACCTGGTTCCATGTGGATGCCGGTCCCTTCGCATTCGAGCGGGCCCCTGCCGGTATACGAAGTGTGCGGGTCGTAACCGAGGAGGGCAAGGTGCGCCGTATCCGACCCCGGGCGGACACCGGCCGCAATCGTGTCCATGATCCCGCAGATCCCCTCACGGGCGAGCCGGTTCAGAACAGGTTTTGTTGCCGCCTCAAGTGGTGTCCGGCCGCCAAGTTCCGGGCAGGGCCGGTCGGACAGACCGTCGATGACGACAAACAGGATCTTGTGAGCGGTCATTACTATGGATTGGTTGGACGGGGGATTTATTATGCTTCTCGGTAGGGAACCGGGATGCACGTAAAATTACAAAAAAAGGATGTTGCCGGATTATGCAGGAGCGGCCGGCGCTGCGACCTGCTCGACCTTGGACTTGATGATCTCGACCCTGCGGGTGGGGTAGATGGTCTTTACCGCCTTGAAAAGGTCACGCGATATCTCACCGGATACGATGCCGTTCACGAGCGTGGTCAGGTCCCATGCCTGGGCCTGTGCAGCGATGCTTACCGTGATCACGTTCCGGATCGCGTGTTCCTGCGCGATGTTTGCACGGGCAAACGTATAGCTGCTGATCGTGAGCCGGACCTTCTTGTTGTCCTTCGTCACGACCGGCACGAGGCAGTCGACCCGGGAGCTGCGGCGCTTCATAAGCGACCGGAGGTAATCGCGGGTCACTTCGTGGCCAATGAACTCGGTGTAGGCCGCATCGCCGGTCACCGCGTTGATCCTAAAGCTCATCTTGATGTGCTGTTTGGCGTAGTCGTTGAGGATCTCGCCGAGCGTCGCCTGCATGACCCTGCCCTTGACGCTCTCCACATCATTTGCAATGGTGTCACCGATATACGTCTTGCCGAGGTTGTCGGGCACGTACACCTTGAACCAGCTCTTGGCTTTCCAGCCTTCAACTCTTCTTCCAACCTGTTTTTTCTTTGCCATGGTATCACCTGGAAAATTTTTTCCTGACCATCATGTTCCCGTTTTGTTCCTGATTCCTGCCAAACGAACCGGTATCTTCCGCAATTGCCAGATTCATCAGGTAGTCGTCGACCGAAGCGATGACGGAGCGGAGCCGGGTGCCGTCAATGACGGTCGTAACCCGGCCCTCTTCTGCCACCGTCGTCATACTCCTGAGGTTGTCCGGTGCAAGGGACGATGCCACGCGGGCAGCATCCTCATGCACGGTCATTATCTTCGCATGGATCCGCATCATGCGGCAAACGCCTCCTTCCATCCCTGCACAAACATTTCCAGCCGGTCGCAGGGGATCGTCGCGCCCGCACGGTCGCGATGGCCGCCCCCGCTCCCGCCGCATGCAGTCGCAAGGTCGCGGACGACCGGGCCGATATCGGCAGCGGTGCCCGGCGGGCTGCGGGCCGAGATACGGCAGGCGTCACCGGACCGCGCATAAACGAGCACCGGGGTCGCGTGAACCCGATCCCGCGCAAGCACGTCGGCCACGTCACTGGCAAGCGAGGAATCCCGGACTTCGCAGACAGGCGTCGTCATCGTGGATGGTTGAATCGCACGGATCGCCTCGATCACTCTCAGGCGGTGCTGCCATGCGATACTGCATGCACGGTCCACTTCACGGGATGAGCGAAGACAGAGCTCCGCACCGATGTCCCCATTGCCGGATTTGCCGCAGGCATCGATGACAGCCGCAAGCGTATGGGCGTCCTCGATCACTTCGCGCTGGAGGCGGAACGTGTCGCCGTAGAGCATAAAGAGACTTTTCTCTGATGTGTGCGGGGCAGCCCGGAGCATTGCTATTGTCAGCAGGTTCTCCAGCCGCATGTCCCGGTCGCCCTGTGCATCTCCGACAAGCGCCGCAACAGCGGTTTCATCCCCGCTGATACCCTCAAGGTACGGGCTGATCGCCGCCAGCCATCGTCCGGGCATGTCCTGTCCGGGCAGCGTCAGGCCGCGGTCCGTGGATATAATCCCGTTACCTACCCCTTCGTTGAAGATCTCGAGGTTCTTGCCGGCGAGTTTCTGACCGTCACCGATGATGCCGGGCATCACGAGCCCGGCAAGGTCGCGGTTTTCGCCCATTTCGCAGGCAACCAGGTATGCCACGCCGGCAGCAGAGAGGTACAGATCCCCGTCAATGCCAAAAAGCCGTGGGTTTGCATGGAATTCGCCTTCGAACCGCGGAAGGTGGTGGTCCACTACGATCGTCTCCCGGGGAAGGTTTTCCATGCCGGAGCCGAGGTCACAGAGCAGCGAAGCAAAATCACGGTTCAGGCCAGCAGGATCAACTTCTGCGCAGACCCGGAGCCGGAACCGTATGCCCCCCCGGAGCATCGCGTGGCAGAGGATTGCGCCTGCCGCGATACCATCTGCATCATGGTGCGCGTACACCTCGACATATTCCTGCCGGCGGATCCGGTTTGCAACGGTTCTTACGGCCTCTTCAAGCGACATGGATACCCTGACGATACGATTTCTGATTTACCTGGACAGCAGGATCTCCGCTTCCTCCGGTTTGTAGGAAAAGCCTGCGGGCAGTTTCTTTGCTCCTGTATAATACTTCACCAGCCGGCGGATCTTGGCCTCGACCAGGTGCAGCTGCCGCTTGTTGTGGAGATCCCTCTTGTTCTCACCCAGGTGCTTGCGCAGCCCGAGCGCCTTTTTCATGAGGTCCCGGAGGTCTTCCGGGATCTCGGACCCGATCTTGTTCTCTTTGAGAATGTCGCCGATGCGTTTGCCGGTTGCCAACCTGACATCCGGGACGCCGTAGCGATCCCGCAGGATCAGGCCGATCCTGCTGGCCGGCATGCCCTCCTTGCGGAGATCGATAATGATCTTCTCGATCGCCTTTACGTCCGTGTTGGACCATGCAGGCGCCGTTTTCCGGTAAGGACGCACCGAGCTCGACTTGCCCCTTCTTCTGGCGTGCATTCGTGCCATGGTTATACCTCAGATAAGACGTTTTTTGTAAGTCCAGAAAAGTGCAGTATGTTTACTGACTCTCTGTAATCCCAAAGCCATGTTTGAGGCCGTGCCAAAAGACACGTCGGACTTACATCTGTCAGCACCAATGAAAAGTGCTGTTCTCTATTTGAAGGCCGGGAATATTAATGGTATCGTTATCAGAGTTGGCATCTCATCACCCCGGACCGTAAATTATCCGGGCCGGGTCGATCTTACCGATCTCCCTACCCGCCCATCGGGTTAAATACGAACTCATTCGTGATCCATGGCTGATTCATCATGGCTGGTCTGCATTGTTCTGTGGGTGTTCCAGCGAATTGGTTGTTCCCCCTCCTTTTTTACGCTTGCGGGGAAAACGGATGGTACGTATGGACAAGATCCCGCTGGAGACTGATGCCGGGGAACCGGAGATCCGGTTCCGGGACTGTTTCTCCGTACGGTACATCCAGTCTGCCGCGTTGCTGTGCCGGCTGGGCTTTTGGATCGAAGAAGAATATGCGGAAACGGGGAATTTATCCCCCGAAGTGCAGCTCCGTCACGAGGCATTCATCCTCAACGCCCTCTTCTCTACGGTTGCATTCCTTGAGTCCACGATCAACGAGCTCTGGTCGGATGCGGCAGACAACGCATATTTTTTTCCCGACGAAACAACAGAGGCGCTCCTGCAGGCTATCGGGGAGAAATGGAAAAACGAGAATTACTTTGACCGCACCCCGGTGCTGAACAAATACCAGAAGATACTGGAAATAGCCGGCAAAACCCCGTTTAGGGATGACAACCCGGCATTTTCAAACGTCCGCGACCTTATTGAAATCCGGAATTACCTGATGCATTACCGGCGCGAATGGGTGACGATCCAGAACGACGGAATATCCGGCAGCGGGACCCGGGTGGAAAAATTTGAAAAACTGCTGAAAAACAGGTTCCGGGAGAACCCGCTGGCCATGAAAAACCGGCCGTTTTTCCCGGACAAATGTTTTGGTCATGGGTGTGCGGAATGGGCGATTGAAAACAGCCTCTCGTTCACCGACCAGTTTTTCCGGAACCTTGGCCTGCCCGCCCCCTACGACGGGATAAGAGATGAACTGCTGACAAAATGACATACAGGATCATGCGCGAATCCCGGAGGGAATCGGACAAGCGTCCGGGGTGCGCCAAACTTAAAAGAAGCATTTTGCCCGCAGGACAACCGGTCAGGGAGGATGCCCGCACGGCAAGGGAAATCCCGCACAGGCTCAATCTGATCCCACTTCAATGATAACCCCCGGCCGGGTTTTACCGCCCCGGGCAGTGCTTTTACGGGGATTCATTCCAGTAATGTCCGGATCTCTCACGCGCAGATAAAATTGCAGGGCTTATCTTTTCCTGCGCTTTCTCCTTTTCGGCGTATCTTTTGCCATGGACACGAGGTCGATGATATAACTCCCCTCGCCGCCGCCGACACCCACGATCCGTTCGTCGCTCTTTGCCATCTTCTCGATGTTGAGCTCGTAGGAACCGGGGCCGACGATCCGGATGGTCTCCACCCGGTCGAACATCTCGACCTCCTTTTTCGGTGTTGGTGCGACGACTTCGAGAATCTCTTCTTTACTCTCGCTGGCAATCTGCTCTATCGATTTCTCCTCGAGAACGTCCTTGTGGATCTCCGCCTCCTTGACATAGAGGAACTTCTTGCCGCCGCAGCTGGCGCAGCCTTTCAGGATCTCGGTTGACCCGTCCCGGTATTCCCTGCCGCATCTTGTACACTTGTGTGGCATTGTCTTCCCTTATGCGAAGTTCTCGATCATCTTCTCGTAGAGCTCTTCTGTATTCTGCCCCTCGAGGCCGGAGATGGCGACAACCGGGTGCTGGGGGAACGCACTGCGGATGCGGGCAGGTGCTGCCTGGGGCAGATCGATCTTGTTGGCGACAATGATCACCGGGAGCTTCCTGCTCTCGATGATCCCGACCATCATGATATTGACCTGCATAAACGGGTCAAGCGTCGCATCCAGCATGTAGATGACACCGTCGATATCCTCACGCAGCCAGTGCATCGCCTCCGCGACACCTTCGGTCGCTTCGCGGGCACGGATGATTGCTTCGTCACGCTCCATGCCGTAGTTCAGGAACTCATGGTAGTCGATCCGGGTGGTGACCCCCGGGGTATCGACGATATCGATGGTCAGGGTGCTTCCGTTTGCACCGGAAATGACGATATCCTCTTTCCGCCGCGCCCGCCGTGTCTCGTGCGGGATCTCGCTTACCGGCCCCACGGCATCACCGGTCCAGTCCCGGGCGATCCGGTTGGCAAGTGTCGTCTTGCCGGCATTGGGCGGTCCGTAGATGCCGATGCGGGTCCGCTTCTTCCTGAAAAAACGGGTAAAGAAGATGGAAAATTTCTTCTTCGCTCTGCCGAATGTCCTGGAAAATCTTGTCACCCGGCACCCCGTTTCGTGTGCGTGATATGCTGGTACAATGGATTCACCATCAATCGATAGTGATGTTTGGAAATGGTTCTTTATTATGTTTCTTGTACATGAAGATGTACCGCCTTTAACGTATGATTACCGGGCATGGATCGTATTACTTTGCTGAATGCCGGTTTAGCCAATTCCCAATTGTATTTATACAAGTGTGGGAAGTATGCTAATTGTAATCATCAGCCAGGCACTTCTAGGAGGTGACTCATGAAAAAAACATCCAACGCAATCCGGTTTGAAACCCGTGTCCCGCTGAGCGAAGTGATGAAACGCAACCCGACCATGATCGGCATCGATGCCACGGTTGCCAGGGCGGCAAAGGTCATGTGCCAGGAAGAGGTCGGCAGCTGTATTATCCTCCAGAACAGTAAGCCCCTCGGCATTGTGACCGAGGAAGACATCAACTGCAAGGTGGTGGCAAAGGATCTCAAGCCAAGCACGGTACTGGTGAAAACAATCATGAGCACGCCACTCATTACGGTGAGTGCGGACAAGACGGTTGGCGATGCCGCCCAGATGATGGTGAAGCATAAGGTAAGGAGGCTTCCGGTGGTCGACAAGGGCCGCAGGGTCATCGGAATCGTGACTGTCCGGGACCTTCTTACCGTCTCCAATGAACTCAACGAGCTCCTGACCGATATCATCGAGATTAACCGGGAAGAGCACGTCGAGGTGGGCATATGCGGCCGCTGCAGCCAGATGTCTGATGATCTCAAGCGGATCGATAACGTTATGCTCTGTGCCCGTTGCCGCGAGGAGGAAAATCTCGTATGAAAACAGCACAGGATTTCATGCTTGAGATCCCTGTGCTGAAATACAATGACGGGATAACGAAGGCACGGCAGATCCTGAGGGATGACCGGTTCCGCGAGGTCTACGTCACCGGCGCGAGAAAAACCCTTGCTGGATATATTGACATCACGGACGCGCTGCGGGTGATGGCCACGAAATCCAACGTGACGATCGAGGGTTTCGTGAAAGACCCGGCCTGCGTGGATCCGGGAGATCCCATCGAGCATGTGGCAAACGTGATGCGGAAGTTCCACACGGACAGCGCCGCTGTTATCGATCCCGAACGCCATATTCTCGGGGGGGTGCTCCTGTCCGACCTGTTCCCGGTGATCATCTCGCGGAACGAGCTCACCGGACGGGTATATGACCGGATGTCCCGTACCGTAGTCACCGCAGGCCCGGCCGACACCATCCAGAAGATCTCCATGAAGATCATGGAAAGCGGTTTCTCCGCATTTCCGGTCGTAAAAAAAGGGAGGCTTGCCGGTGTCATCTCCCGGCGCGATCTGATCAGCTCGCGTTCGGTGCGGTCGGCGCTCGCCACGCACGCCCACAAGACCATCGGGGAGATTATGACAAAAGATGTAATCACCATCGCACCCGGTGAACAGATCCGGGAAGCGGCAGAGCTGATGGTCCGGCATGACGTGAGCAGGCTGCCGGTCACTGATGGGGAAGTTCTTGTGGGAATCATCGACCGGCATGATGTTCTTGCCGGGCTCGTATAACTCCGGACCGGAGAGAGGGAATGCAAAAAAATATCCTGTGCGAGGCAGCGTTTTATCCAGCCCGCACGGGGCACCAGACCAGAACGGAGGGAGTAAATGCACCATAACGACCGGGGCACCAAACAGGGTGACCGTCTCTTGAAGATGCAGGGGAAATTCGACCGTGGTCCGGTCGATTTCAAGTCCCATATCGCACAGCAGGAAGGAGAGGTGATGGCAATCGCAACCCGCGATGTCGTTTCCGTGCCGCCCACCCGGAGCATTATCGGGGCGGTAGAGACAATGACGAAATGCGGGTTCCGCCGCCTGCCCGTCACCGATGCTGGCACGGGGAAGTTGCGGGGGATCATCACCTCCGGCGATGTCATTAATTTCATGGGCGGAGGAGACAAGTACCGGCTCGTCCAGGTACGTCACAACGGCAACCTGCTCTCTGCGGTCAACGAGAGCGTGCGCACCATCATGACCCAGAAACTGGCGACCTTGTCTCACGATGCACGCATCGCGGATGCTGTTGAGATCATCGTTGGGAAGAAGATCGGAGGAATCCCGATTATCGGCACCGAGGGCGAACTCGCCGGCATCGTGACCGAACGGGATGTCCTGGGGGTGCTCGCTGCAGAGCACAGCACCCTTGCAGTCGAAGATGTCATGAGTTTGTCCCTGCGGGTGACTGCGCCCGATTGCCCGATCGCGACGGTCACCCGTGACATGACAACATACCGGTTCCGGAGGCTGCCGGTGGTGAGCGATGACGTCCTCTATGGGATCATCACCGCGACCGATATCATGCGGTATCTCGGGAGCCGGGAGGTCTTCGCGCGTCTCACCACGGGAAATGTTGCCGAAGTGGTGAAGATGCCGGTCCGCACCCTGATCGCCGGGGACCTCTACACGACCTCCCCGGAGAAGAGCATCAACGAGGTGGCACGCGAGATGCTGGAGAGAAACATCGGGGCGCTCCCGGTCATTGAGAGCTCGCGCCTGATCGGCCTTGTCACCGAGTTCGATCTCGTCAGGGCATTTACCCGGGGGTGATGGCGGTGTTTGCACGCGATGTGATGACCGCGCCGGTCTTTATCCTCTCACCAAACGATACCATCGCTCATGCCCGCAATCTGATGGTCAGCCACCGGATTTCCCGTGTACTCGTTATGGACAAGGGAAAGCTGACCGGCATCCTCACCAAAAAGGATATCGCATACCGGCTCCGGCAGCGGGGAGCGGCATGGCGCCACCGGCCTCCTGACCGGTTCCCGGTCTCCGGGCTTGCCACCGGGGACCCGGTGGTCGTTGCGCCCGATACCGGCCTCGGTGCGGTTGCCCGTATCTTTGTGACAAAAAACATCAGCTGCGTCCCCGTGATGGAGAACGGGAACGTCGCTGGTATCGTCACTAAATCGGATCTTATGAGATCTGCGCTGGTCGCCAGTCTGGTTGGCACGGTACGGGATGTGATGGAAGATGTGGCGACCGTGAACCGGTTCCATTCCATTGCACACGTGATCACGGTCATGAGTGGGAGGAATGATAAGGTTCTGGTGATGAATAATGATGGCACGATTGCCGGCATTATCACGGAAACCAACCTGGCATTTTATGATGACGAGCCGAGAATTGCCGGGGTGATGGCAAAAGGTGTGAGTATCCGGCGGCGTGAAAAAACTGACGGGCCGAAAGGGATGAGTTCGCTCATGGTGGCGGCGGTGACTGCAGAAGATGTCATGACAAGCCCGGTCGTCACTGCCGCGCCCGGCTGCCTCCTTGCCGATGCCGTTGTGCTGATGGGCAGGCAGCATGTCAATAGTCTGGTTGTCGTTGAAAACGGGACCCCTGCGGGGATCGTCAAACGGGATGATATCATAAAGGAAGTGGCGAAATGACAAAAGAACTTTTTATCAAGGATATTATGGCAAAGCCAACGACCATATCCAAATCAGCAAAGATCACCGAAGCGCTTGACAAGATGCTTGGGGAGGGCATTGACCCCCTCATCGCGCTCAACAATGCTTCAGTTGTCGGCACGGTCTCGCGGCAGGCGATCGCGGAGAAACTGGGCAGCAGGCAGAACACGACGCTGGCGCCTGCCGCTATCCACGTGGCAAGTGTGGTCGAGGAGGATTTCACGAGCGTCTACCCCGACGAGAGTGTCAATGTCCTTATCCCCCTGCTCCAGCAGTACAAACTCGTGGTCGTGTATGACAGCGACCACCGCCTGATCGGCCAGGTAAGTGCCGGGGATCTTTTACGAAAATACCAGCCTGACGGCAGTATCGGTCCCGCGCTGGAAAAAGCAGTCACGATCGAGGCAGACGAGCGCGTCGTCCACCTCCGCCGCCGGATGCTGGATGACAAGATCTCCCGGTTTGTCGTGACCGAGAACGATAAACTGACCGGTATCGTGACCGAGACCGACGTGGCCGTCGCTATGCGAAAGTTCCGGGAGGGGGTAAAGGACCACTACCAGGATCACCGGATACGGAACCTGCTGGTAAAAGACATCATGAGCTCCCCGCTCGTGACCGTTGACCGGGGAGCGCCCGTCAAGGCAGTGATCGATATCATGCTCGGCAGGAACATCAGTACAGTACCTGTCATGGATAAGGGCAAACTTGCGGGCATCGTTACCCGCCGCTCGCTTGTCAGGGCGCTGTAAATTCTCCCGCATTTTTTCTAGGTTCCTGAACATTGATTTTGTGTAATTATCACGGCGGTAGAAAAAGGTAACAATCCTTAATATGAATCAATTTCAAAAAGAGAGCAAATGGCATCCAGAAAAGGAATGAGGAAGACCTGTCCGGTCTGCCCGACAAACGATGTCAGCAAACTGCTGGAGGGGATGGCTCTCACCGGCTTCCAAGGAAGGAAACTGGGAGAATCCGTGGGCATCTGGAAAAGGATGCTTGCCGATCCGGCATGCACGATCTTTTTGGGGCTCTCCGGCGCAATGATCCCGGCCGGGATGCAGCGGTGCCTTGTGGAGATGGTCAGGCACCACTACGTGGATGCCATCGTCTCGACCGGTGCCAACATATTCCACGACATCTGCGAGCAGGCCGGTATCTGCCATTATCTTGGTCACCACCATGTGGACGATGCAGAACTCTATGAGAAGGGAATCGACCGGATTTACAATGTCTTTGCCTTCGAAGAAGAGTTCAGGACGATTGACCGCGGGATCGCGGAATTCGGGGAGACGATAGCCCCGTTCCGCGGATCTTCCCGCGAGTTTATGCATCTCCTCGGGAAGTACCTGCTCGAAAGGTACCTTGGGCGCGATTCGCTGGTCGCAACGTGCACGCAGGAGAAGGTCCCGATCTTCATCCCGGCGCTCTGCGATTCGTCCATCGGCATCGGGCTCCTGATTGCCCGCCGGCGCGGCGTTGATGTCGATGTGGACCAGATCGCGGATGCCGATGAGATCACCTGCATGGTCGAGGACGCGCAGAAGACCGGCGTGATCTTCATCGGTGGCGGTGTACCCAAGAACTTCATCCAGCAGACGCAGGTGATCGGCTCTATCCATGGCAAGGATCTTGGCGGACACGATTACGCGATCCAGTATACCTCGGATTCCCCGCACTGGGGCGGGCTCTCGGGCTGCACGTTTGAGGAGGCGATCAGCTGGGGGAAGGAGTCCCCGGCGACCACGCAGGTGCAGGTGCATGTGGATGCGACCATCGCACTCCCGCTGGTCGTCTCGGCATTGATCGGATCCGGTGTGAAACGGGCAAAGAGAACGGCGGTAAAGAAGAAGAAGGTCGTCCGTCAGGGACGGTGACCCTGCTGCCTGTTTCCGGTTGATCCTTCACGGTAAATCCGGAACGGTTTCTGCTGCGGCCGGGCCGGATCCGGCATTTCGTATCATTTCATGATATCACCGGTCATCATCTCACCTGCGGAAGGGAGATGCGCCGGAATTAAAAAAAGTGCGGCAGGGTTCCGAAAAATCCGGCGTGAATTGTCATGCAGTAATGCTACAACCGGACAAGGAAGATGATACCGATCGCGATTCCGATCACGACCACCGTCAACCGCAGCATGACCGGATTGATGCGCCCTGCAATACGCCCGCCTGCCGCCCCCCCGATCAGCGCACATGCCGCCATCACCAGCGCGAGCGGCCACACGACCAGCCCGGAGAAGAGGAAGAATACCGCCGCTGCGACGTTGATACCCAGAGAGATGCACTGCTTGAGCGCATTGAGCCGGGTCAGGGTATCATCGAAAACGAGCCCGAGCACGGCCAGCACGATGACGCTCAGCCCTGCGCCAAAATACCCGCCATAGATGGCAGCAAGGCCGACCGGAAAAAATGCCCTCCTGCTGCCCTGGGCTTCGGACCCGTCGTGACCCGCATGCCGCCGGACCCAGTCACGCACCCGGTCCTGTACCGCCAGCAGGAGCGCTGCCAGCAGGATGAGGAACGGGACGAGTAGGTGGAACACTTGTCCGCCGATAAAGAGGAGGAGGAAGCTTCCGATAACGCCGCCGATGATACCGGCCGGGAGCAGCAGCCACAGGCGCCTCTCCTGCCCGCGAAGGTCGTCTCTCTGGGAGATGGCGCCCCCGAGGTAGCCCGGGCATAATGCCACGGTATTGGTGATATTTGCGGCGACATCAGGAATCCCGAGCGCGAGGAGGACAGGAAACGAGATGAGGGTGCCGCCACCCGCAAGGGCGTTGATCAGCCCGGCAGCTGCAGCGGCAAGTCCCGCGAGAATGATCGCATATGCGGAGAGCATTTCCCTGTCCTGTCCCTTTCCCTGCTTGTTATCCCAGCATTGAACTGAGATCCCGGGCTTGTACGACCCGGACCCCGATGTTTGCCATGTCCCGGACATTGGCACGGTGGATCTCATCGGACTGCGCCCCGACGGCATCCTCGACCAGTACCACCGGGAAATTATACGCGATGGCGTCAAAGACCGTGGTCCGGATGCAGTTGGGGGTCTGGATGCCGGTGACGATGAGATCCGTAATACCCAGATTCCGGAGGATGAGGTCCAGCCCGGTCCCGACAAAAGCGCTCATCCGTATCTTGGGGATCACGTACTCCCCCGGGAGCGGGGTGAGTTCGTCGACCACGGCGTCACCGTGTGTTCCCTCGACGGCAAACGGCTGCTTCCGGAAGAGTTCCTGCCGGATGATCTCCACGTCAGAGCCATCCCTGCGGTGAACCCGGAGGATGTGGAAGACGGGAAGATTTTTCGCGCGGAACTGCCCGAGGACTTCACGGATCTTCGGGATAACGGCTGGTGCCTGCGCCACCCGGAGTGGCGCACCGGCAAGGACAAAATCGTTCTGCATATCGATGATCAGCAGCGCAGGTTTTTTCATACGATCATTTCCCTTAAGAAAGATGGGGCCTGGTTATATGTATTGTCTGCGAGGCTTCCCGGTCCGGTGGAGCGGTTTAACGGAGTACCCGAAAGGTCACGAACCAGACTGGATGCAATAGTGTGACCCCTATTTTCCGGTTCTCCTCGGGGTTACCAGAACGGTCCTGCAATTTTAAAATTACAGGAATACAATCCGGAGGCCGCACGCATAACACTCAAATACCTGCCGGCTGCATTTCCTGTATGGATAAAAAAATACTTTTCGCTGGTATCACGGTTCTGGTCTTCTCCCTCCTGGTTGCCGGCTGTTCACAGCAGGGGATATCTCCGGCGAACCCCGGTTCAACTGCAGCCCCGGCAACCCCTTCCACGCCGGGCCCGACCCAGACCCTCCCCTCGTACTGGTCGGTTGCCGTCCAGGTCGGCAGCAACGGCAAGGCCATCGACCCGCAGATCATCATGACCCTCAATGGAGGACAGGGGATGAACCTCGTCCCGGAGATAGATATGCAGGTCACCCGGACGGATGGCGTGGTCGAAACCGGTAACCTGACCCAGCCGCTTCAGGAAGGGCAGACGATCACGCTGGCCGGTACAACCGGCAACAATGACCGGGCCGAGGTCTGGGTTGTCACCCCGCAGGGCGACCGTGTCAAGATCATCGACCAGTACGTGCCGTTCCGGTCGTATCACTGACTAGGATGAACCGGAGAAAGATCCCGGGATGCGACCGTGCGAAGATTCCGGCAGGATATTTTTTTCAAATCACGGATCATCTTACAGAACCGGTTAAAAATTTTGATAATCTCTCCCAAATTTTTGGAATTTTCCCAAACCTTTCCGGTTTTTTTTAAAATTTAAAACCAAACCGCCGGACAGATATCAAACCGGTTATGACAACGATAACGAAAACACTGTCAGCAACGGGAGAAAGAATTTAATCGCGACGCACAAAGCCGGTGGTATGGATGCACCAGGGTACGTATTCGCTGCGATAGTAGCGGCGATCATCGCCCTTGCGGTTTACCTAGCGTCGGAAATTTTGAGATTAATTCTCAACCCCAACAATTCAATCGTTGGTAATTTCGCCAGAATATTCGGCGGCGGGCGACCACGATAAGGTGCAGTTTTCGGCCCCCAGCAGACCTGCAGAAAAATAACCCCGTAAAAGCCCCGGATTGCCAATCCGGCGATCCCGATTTTTGGCTGGAGTGGAAACGATGTCCACGCCCATAGAAAAGTCTTTGGAAATCGCCTCTTTTGCAGGAATATCCAATTTGCGGGGGATCTAGCCCTGCAATATAGAAGCGTTCTAAGGCCACCCGTTTTTGGGACGTGATTTAGATCGATCTGAGGGGAGATCTGCCAACCGGAGGCCAATAACGGCCGTTTGTACGGGGGTGCCAAAAACGACGTTTTAATCGGTTATTTTTGCAAACGGACTGATTATATCCGTTTTTATGATGGCTCCGGGGTAAGACTGGCGGCAGGCATGGGCCGCGATCCCTTGGCAGTAGTTTGACTTGTGGAAGTTAGGTGTGACTATACTAATTGTAATAATACACTGTTTTTTGCATATAATACACAATTGACTGTGAATTTAAGTAATAACTAATTTCGGTGATTTTTTACAAATATGTAATTACTTCATTTAAAAACAATAAATTGTTGCAAATCTTTTTCCATTTAAATTTTATATGTAAGATTATGTGCGATGATGAACAAGCCAAAAGTCCGATATTCCTTCTAGGGATTGTTATGGTTTTGCTAGTTTATGCCATTTTTGCACTTATATTATATTTTCTAACATGGTTTACTTTTAAATGCATAGGATTCGCTGATTTCCAGGAATCAGCATTCGTTGCAGTAACTTCAGCATTTGCTGGAGGAGTTACAGCAATAATGTTGGAGAAGGTCTTAAAAATTATAGGTGTTGATATTTAATTTTTAATAAAAATCCATAAACGGTTTATGAATGCTATGGATTGGGTTCCTATTGTATGGCTGGCTGTTTTCATAGTATTGCTATTGATATCGGTATATTCCCTAAAACAAACATTTTCTTTTATTTGGTTGACATTATTTTTGTTAATATCTTACATTCAAGCGGTATTTTTTGTTTTTACGTTCAAAATTATTTCAATACCTCTAGCTGTCATATTTGGAGTGTTTTATTTTTTATTGATTCAGGCTATCATGAAAATGCATAAAATCTATTCAAAAGAGAGTATGGGAAAATTTGAGGAATTTGCGAATAATAAATTAAGAGATCGTCTTGCAACGATTTGGAATTCATCCATTGAGGAAATTAAATTAATAATATTTGATGATGGAGATTGTCCGAATGTATATCGAGAATTAAAAAATGGAATAATCCTGATTTATGTCGGAAAAAATTTTATGAAAGTTCTAAATAAAGACCAATTATTGTTTGTATTATCTCACGAAGTAGCGCATTGTAAAAAAGAGAGTCCCATTCTCGTTTTTTGCATTTCTTTTTTTATTTATATCATCTTTTTATATGTCATCAATCAAATTGTTCCAATGGCGATTTTATTAAACCAAATTTTCTTTCTAGTCCTAACATTTTTCCTCTTTATCATTGGTATAATGGGATATAATTTTCTCAGTTGGCGAAACGAGTATATCGCCGATTATTATGGAGGATTAAAGATAAACGATATTCGAACAGTTGAATCATTTTTTCAAGTCGATAGCATGTATCAAAAAGACCGTGGATTATTTGTTGATTTAATTTTTTTGGATCATCCATCTAATAATAGAAGATTAAAAAATTTACAAAAGTTAAAAGCAAAAGCCTAAAAATTTTCTTATAAATTATTTTTTTGTCTGCGGGCTCTCCCACAACAATGAACTGCCTGCCTGTGGTGGTAGTTCGACTTGTGGGGGTTGGGGGGGCGTTCCTATCCTAGATCATGGGGTTCAAAGGGGTTTCCCCTTGATTGGTTGTTTGGTCGCTATGCCTATTTCCCTTTTTGTGATTAGGTGTATATCTCGGAAAATGCAGGTTCTCTACAGATTCATTGGTTCTTCAACTTTGCCGATGATACCGGAAAGCATGGCACAAATGAGGAAAATGAGAGCACCGAAAAGTACTCCAACTTCGTACGATAAAGGAGCGACTTGGTTGGTTGCGGCATCATATAGTAAGATCATCAGGGAAATCAATGCAATCAGAAATCCGATTGCTGCGCATCCCACGATTATTGATATTATTTTTACCATATCAGTTCCCTTCTTTGATTAGCCTGATAAGCCGGTCAAGCCCTCCGCGTCTGTCGCTGTGATTGTCCTGCGGTTCCATCCGGATTAACCGGCTGCCCGAACGAACTGATTCTGCACACTCTTTTTCTCACCCGGCAATCGGGGCTCGGTTATATTCTAGGACCGGCTGCCAAATACCTAACGGTTAATCTGCGAATTAATTATATAAGATTTTTAGGCTCTGCAGAAACGCATGTGTTGGTTGCCATGCCCCTTTTCCCCCTCTCGCGTGGGGCGTAGGTAGTATCCAAAACCTGTCTTGTTTCATAATTGCCTTCAGGTGCAGAACAGTGATCAGGTGCAAAGTCATTCTGCCCGGCTTTGCATCCAAAGTCCCATTTTGACCCCACTTTAGGTGCAGACATCGGACTTTAGGTGCAGGACATGATCGGGGTCTGTTGCGTTTATGGTTGATGGACGATTTTTTTGACCTCATTAAAATTCTCCCGTCAACCGCTAACGCATCGAAACCTGTTATCTCTATATTTTGATTTTTATGAACGAGGTTGTTTCAGTCAGTCACGATAGTCCTATTAGGAATCATATCATTGTTTACGCATATTGAAATGATTGAAATTGACGGGGTGGATTAAATGATAGAGGAACTATTACAGGGAAACGCGCAATTTAGGGAGACCATTTTTAAGGAGAATAACGCCCAGTATCGCAAGCTGGTAAAAGGGGAAAATCCGAAAGTTCTCTGGATCGGTTGTTCTGATGCGAGGATCCAGACCGGACACATCACCAATGCACCCCCAGGTACACTGTATATTCATCGTAATATGGGAAACATAGCCCCAAATCATGACTGGAATTTTGCGGCCGTACTGGAATATGCTATTGTTCATTTGA